>PPYE01384585.1_pt1 | contig 31134 bp, 25 predicted proteins | sample 1559881 | NCBI WGS metagenome assembly PPYE01 (sample SAMN08240022, study PRJNA423297) | Human gut metagenome, whole genome shotgun sequencing project. | reverse complement strand
GGGGTTATAGATGTAAAGTTCTTCTTATTCAGACTCTCAAAGATATTTGGCTAAACACAGGTTTTTGCAAGTGCCCCCAGATTTCTTCATCACTCGGACAATCCGTCCGTCTTTCTTGTAAGAGAAATGATTAGTATGCATTAAAACATTCAGTATTTCATCAGCAGTGCTATCAGTAGAGAATTCACCGGTAAACCGTTCTGATTTCAATGTTTCATCCTTATAGATAAATTTGATGTCGTACAACTTCTCCATAATATTGGTTATTTCCAATAAAGATTGTTGCTTAAATTCCAACTTGCCATTAATCCAGAGAAGCACATCTGTAGGCTGGTTATATTCAATTAACTCTGCTTGATAAGTATCCGTATTTACATTCAATGTCTGTCCCGGTTTCAACAAATAACCATTCTCTTCCGTTCGCGGAGAATCTACCCGTACCAGTCCTTGAAGCAAGGTAGTCACTACCCTATTCTCATCTTGGCGTGCACGCACATTAAATTTCGTACCAAGCACACAAGTCTTGATTTGCTTACTATTTACTATAAATGGAGCATGTTTATCATGAGACACTTCAAAATAGGCTTCACCCGACAAATCGATTTGACGATCCGAACTCCATAAAGAATTATGATAAACTATTTTTGAAGATGCATTCAGCCATACCTTACTACCATCCGGCAACACAGTCTGCGCTCTCTGTCCGGCAGCAGTTATCACCTCATAATCCGAAAGCTTATTAGAAAGTAATCCCCAGGCAATTCCACCGGCAAAAACGAGTCCGGTAAGAAAAGCAGCCGCCACAGTAGCATAACGTCCCCAACGGATTGAAATACTTTTCCGCTTAGCCTTTTTCTCCTTTTCTCTGATAGCTGATTTAAATTGATCCAATGACGCCTCTGTATCTACAGTATTCATCACCGCTATACGCTCACCTACAAAGAGAGTGTAATAAAGTTGCTCCAAAGTTTTCCGGTTTTCCGGCCCTTCCTCGCACCAAGCTTCCACCCGAGCAGCTTCTTCATCATTACATTCACCTTGCAGGTAATTCACCAAGATAGTTTCATCCATGCTCTTTTATCTTTTTACAAAAAAAACTATAATACCTTTGTAGTAATACAGTTGTGAGCACAAATATACTAAAGAGAAAAAGAAAAAAATATTTTTTCTCGCATTTTTATTTCATTTATCTACTTCTTTCATTATTTTTGTCTTACATAAATTAAAAGAGAATGTCACAATCTCCGATATATTTGGATATTAATAATAATAAGTCCGTTATCACTGCCCTAAAAGCAGGAGAAGAAAAAGTTTTTGACGTCGTCTACAGACATTATTTCCGTAGGCTATGTGCTTTTTGTTCCCAGTATGTAGGTGAGCAGGAAGAAATAGAGGAGATTGTACAAGAAACGATGATGTGGCTGTGGGAAAATCGTTGCACTCTTATGGAAGAGTTGACACTCAAAACACTTCTTTTTACGATTGTCAAGAACAAAGCTCTCAACCGTCTTTCCCATTTTGAGATCAAACGAAAAGTTCATCAGGAAATCGTTGATAAATATGATAGTGAGTTCAATAACCCGGACTTCTATTTGAGTGATGAGCTTTTCCGTTTATATGAAGAAGCACTAAAAAAACTTCCGAAAGAATATCTCGAAGCTTACGAGATGAACCGCAATCAACATCTGACGCATAAAGAAATTGCCGAGAAGCTGAATGTATCTCCACAAACGATTAATTACAGGATTGGACAAGCCTTAAAGTTATTGCGAGTAGCTTTAAAAGACTATCTACCTTTATTCATACTTATTTTCGGACCTAATTTTTTCGAACAATCATGAAATCAAAATTTGTATTTAGTAGTTCAAGCCTGTTTATCGGACTTTTTCTTTTCTTCTTCACTGAAAACGTGTGTTCACAAGAATCCGCTGATAACTGGACTCTTAAACAAGCCCGTCAATGGACACAAAAACAAGAATGGGCAAACGGACTGAAGGCAATGCCTCATAAAACAACCGATTATCAGGAATTTGCGTCACAATATCATAAGAACCAGAAAGTGTGGGACAAGACTTTCCAATGGCTAGCTACCCACGACCTTGCGAATATGCCTGCCGGACGATATGAAGTGGATGGCGAACATTGTTACATCAATGTACAGGATGCAACAACACAAGATGTCAGTAAACGTAAAATCGAAGCACACCGCCATGGTATTGATCTGCAATATGTAGTGAAAGGCACCGAACGTTTCGGAATTACTTCAGCAGAATATGCAGAGCCTATCACTGAATACAAACCGGATGTTACTTTCTACAAAGCCAAGAAAATAAAATATGTAGATTCCACTCCGGATACATTCTTCATGTTCTTCCCCAAAAACTTTCATCAGGCATTGGTAAAGGCAGGGAAAGAACCGGAGGACATACGGGTCATTGTTGCTAAAATCGAATATATCCCATAAACAGAAACATGAGTGAACTTTTAGTCTATAAAGCCTCCGCAGGTTCGGGTAAGACATTTACCCTGGCAGTGGAATATATCAAACTGTTAATTCTCAATCCCCGCGCCTACCGGCAAATTCTCGCTGTCACCTTTACCAATAAGGCAACTGCAGAAATGAAAGAACGCATTCTTAGTCAGCTTTACGGCATACAGATAGGCGATAAAGATTCCGAAGCCTACCTCAACCGAATTAAAGAAGAGACAGGAAAAACCGAACAGGAGATACGGGAAGCGGCAGGCGTCGCCCTTAGCTATATGCTGCATGATTACAGCCGGTTCAAGGTAGAGACTATCGACTCATTTTTTCAATCTGTCATGCGCAATCTCGCACGGGAACTGGAACTTAGCCCGAATCTGAATATTGAGTTAAATAACACCGAAGTTCTTAGTGACGCTGTAGATAGCATGATTGAGAAACTAGGACCCACTTCTCCCGTTCTCGCATGGTTACTCGATTATATCAACGAACGAATTGCCGACGATAAACGTTGGAACGTGTCGGACGAAGTAAAAAGTTTCGGACGCAATATTTTCGATGAAGGTTATATTGAAAAGGGAGAAGGACTCCGGCAACGGTTACGAAACCCTGATACCATCAAAGAGTATCGCAAGCAACTGAAAGCGCTGGAAACGGAAATTCTGGAGCAAATGAAAGGATTCTACGACCAATTCGAAGGAGAACTGGATGGACACGCACTGACTGCTGATGATCTGAAAAACGGTTCACGCGGAATCGGAAGTTATTTTCGTAAACTTAATAATGGTATTTTAGGCAATGATATCCGTAATGCTACAGTAGAAAAATGTCTGGAAGACGCAAAGAACTGGGCAACCAAGACTTCTCCCCGCTACGCGGACATCATTAATTTAGCCAACTCTAGTCTCATGCAAATTCTGGAAGATGCTGAAAAGTTACGTTCCAAGAATAATTTGTTACTGAATAGTTGCCGATTATCCCTGCAACATCTCAACAAAGTGCAACTCCTCGCCAATATCGATGAAGAAGTACGTCAGTTGAATCACGACAACAATCGTTTTCTATTATCAGATACGAATGCCCTGCTCCATCAACTGGTGAAAGACGGTGACTCCTCTTTTGTATTCGAAAAGATAGGAACGAATATCCATAACGTCATGATAGATGAGTTTCAGGATACCAGCCGGATGCAATGGGGAAATTTCAAATTGCTCTTACTGGAAGGATTGTCTCAAGGAGCAGACAGTTTGATTGTAGGAGACGTTAAACAATCCATTTATCGTTGGCGAAATGGCGATTGGGGAATTCTCAACAGCCTGAATAATCACATCGAACATTTCCCGATCCGCGTCAAGACATTAGCTACCAACCGGAGAAGTGAAACCAATGTTATCCGGTTTAATAACCAAATCTTCACAGCTGCCGCCAACTATCTGAACGGAGTATATAAGCAACAGTTAGGCAAGGATTGTGAGGATCTGCAGAAAGCCTATGCCGACGTTGTGCAGGAATCTCCCCGAAGTACAGAAAAAGGATATGTAAAAGTCTCTTTTCTCGAACCCGACGAAGAACATGGTTATACCGAACAGACATTAATCAGTCTGGGAGAAGAAGTGCAACATCTCCTCACCTCCGGAGTACGACTGAATGATATAGCCATCCTGGTACGAAAAAATAAAAGTATTCCCCGAATCGCCGACTACTTCGATAAGGAGCTACACTATAAAGTGGTATCAGACGAAGCCTTCCGCCTTGACGCCTCTCTTGCCATTTGTATGATGCTGGATGCACTGCGATTCCTTTCCGATGAAAATAATAAAATAGCACGTGCCCAACTGGCCGTAGCCTATCAAAACGAGGTTTTACATAAAGGACTGGATTGGAATACTCTCCTACTCCTCCCTGCCGAGAATTATCTTCCCGCCGCTTTTCTTGAAAAGACAAAGGAACTAAGGCTAATGCCTCTTTATGAGCTTTTAGAAGAACTTTTCAGCATATTCGAGATGAATCTTATCAAAGATCAGGATGCTTATTTATTCGCTTTCTTTGATGCGGTGACCGATTATCTGCAAAGCAACTCTTCCGAGCTAGACGGATTCATCCGGTATTGGGACGAAACATTATGCAGTAAAACAATTCCGAGTGGAGAAGTAGAAGGTATCCGGATTTTCTCCATACACAAATCCAAAGGATTGGAATTCCATACCGTACTCCTTCCTTTCTGCGACTGGAAACTGGAGAATGAAACCAATAATCAGCTTGTATGGTGTGCCCCGCAAACAGCACCATTCAATACATTGGATATTCTTCCTATTAACTATTCCACCCAAATGGCTGAATCGATTTATGGTAACGACTACCTGCAAGAACGTCTTCAACTTTGGGTAGATAATCTCAATCTACTATACGTTGCTTTTACCCGCGCTGGAAAAAATCTCATTATCTGGAGTAGAAAAAGTCAAAAAGGTACCATGTCCGAACTATTGGCAAACACCCTACCGATAGTAGCCCAAGAAGAAGGGATTGACTGGGAAGAAGACTGTTACGAGCAAGGACAACTATGCCCTTCCGAAAAAGAAAGAATCAAGACATCCACAAACAAGCTAACCCAGAAACCAGAGAAACTCCCTATTCGGATGGAATCCATGCGGCATGATATTGAATTTCGTCAGTCCAACCGCTCTGCTGACTTCATTCAGGGCATTGAAGAAGAAGATTCGGACGACCGCTTTATCAACCGCGGACGTATGTTACATACTTTATTTTCTGTCATCGAAACTGCAGAAGATATCGATCCAGCCATTGAACGGCTTATTTTTGAAGGAGTTATCAGAAATGATGAGAAAGAAAAAGTGGCTCGTGAAGTTGCAAAGAAAGCTTTTTCTTCTCCTGAAATTCAAGATTGGTATTCCGGAAAATGGACACTCTTTAATGAATGTGCTATTATCTATAAAGAAAAAGGAGTTCTGCAAACCCGTCGTCCGGATCGTGTAATGATGAAGGACGATCAGGTTGTTGTAGTCGATTTCAAGTTTGGTAAGGAAAATCCTAAATATAACAAACAAGTGAAAGGATATATGCAACTTCTTACCAAGATGGGATATAAAAATATCACCGGCTACTTGTGGTATGTGGATGAAGAAAAAATAGAAAAAGTATGAAAGCTGTTCCTCTCATCGGCATTGCCCGTCATCGACTAACGATTGACGGTGAAGGAGTTACAACATTAGTTGCTTTCCATGGCTGTCCGTTGCGTTGCAAATATTGTCTCAATCCGACATCTTTGCAGCCCGATGGTGTTTGGGAGAGCTATGATTGTAACCAGCTCTACGAGGAAGTACGCAAAGATGAACTTTATTTCCTGGCGAGTTGCGGAGGAGTCACATTTGGCGGTGGAGAACCTTTGTTACAAAGCGAATTTATCAGGCAATTCCGCCAACTCTGTGGCCCAGAATGGAGAATCACTGTCGAAACCTCTCTCAATGTTCCGCAACAGAATGTAGAAGAACTGATTTCTATTATAGACAATTACATAGTCGACATCAAAGATATGAATAATAACATCTATCAGCGATATACCGGAAAGAATAATGAAAACGTCTTAAGTAATTTGCGATATTTAATCGGGAAAGACAAAGCCAAGCAAATCGTTATCCGGACACCACTCATCCCTTCCTATAATACGGAGAAGGATATTGACCAAAGCATAGAACTTTTGAAAGAAATGGGAATCACCCAATTCGACCGATTCACCTATAAAACCCCTAATGATTAATGCCATGGCAAGAGGAAAACAAACCTGTAAAATCTTAAAAGAGATTCGTCGGCAGATAGCCGAAGCGAATGATATTGAATTCATTACCTCTGAATGTCAGTATCAGGGAGATTGTTTGGGTACTTGCCCCAAATGCGAAGCTGAAGTTCGATATTTGGAGCAACAGCTTGAACGAAAACGCCGTGTAGGTAAGGCCATCACTCTGTTTGGACTATCAACTGGTATACTTACAATAATACCTCCTACTTCATTGGACGCAGAAACACTGCAATGCCCTAAAATGAATTGGACCATTACTGCTGACAGCCTGATACAAGAAAAAGACATGAAAGGGGAAGCCCCCTTTTATGGTCCGGAAAAGCTACCGGAATTTCCCGGAGGAACAGAAAAATTTATAGAATTTCTGAAAGAAAATCTTCGTTATTCAGAAATAGATAGTATTGCTAATAATACATACACTGATGTAAAATTCACTATAGATTATGACGGACAAGTTATCAACCCTAAGATTACCCGCAAGATACACCCCAAAGTTGAAGCTGAAATATTAAGGGTCATGTCTCTCATTCCTCGTTGGACACCCGGCATATTGGCAAATGAGACAGTACAAGTGACATACAATCTGATGCTTTCATTCAGTGCGATGTATGGCCCGGAATTGAGAATCACTTATACTCGTATAAACTATCCTGACGTTTATGAGGAAGTAGCTGTTATGCCCGAATTTCCTGGAGGACAGAAAGCTCTCATGGTATTTCTTGCAAAAAAGATTCAACACCCTAATGCAGGATTAGGAGGTAATGGTGTACAGGGGCGTACTATTATTCAGTTCATCGTTGATAAGGAAGGAAATATAGTCAAACCAAAAGTTGTACGCGGCGTAGATCCTTATCTAGACAAAGAAGCTTTACGTGTCATTAATCAAATGCCTAAATGGAAACCGGGAGAATTGGAAGATGGTACTAAAGTTGCCGTTTATTTCACCGTTCCTGTTATGTTCCGATTACAATAAATACAAGAATCAGAAAAATAGTTTAATCAATATGCAATCATTTCTCCAACTAGTCGCTCATGATTTATATACCAAGATAGGAAACGACCTGTCACGTACGGTACTCGTTTTCCCTAATAAACGTGCTAACTTGTTCTTCAATGAATATTTAGCAGGAGAATCCGATAAACCGATCTGGTCACCAGCTGCCATGAGTATCAGCGACCTGTTTCAGAAACTATCCGTACAGAAAGGCGGCGATCCTATTCGATTGGTCTGCGAACTTTATAAAGTGTTCAAAGAGGAAACACGGAGTCAGGAAACATTGGACGATTTCTACTTCTGGGGCGAATTGTTGATTAGTGATTTTGATGATGTAGATAAGAATATGGTCGATGCCGACAAATTATTCAGCAATCTACAAGATTTGAAAAATCTGATGGATGACTATGAATTCCTTGACAAAGAGCAGGAAGAAGCCATACAACAGTTTTTTCAGAATTTCTCCATTGAAAAACGGACCGAACTAAAAGAAAAATTTATTTCCCTTTGGGACAAGCTAGGTACTATCTACCATCGTTACCGTGCGAACCTGACAGAGTTAGGCATTGCTTACGAAGGCATGCTCTACCGGAACGTGATCGAACAACTCGATACCGACCAACTCAAATACGACAAATACATATTTGTCGGGTTCAATGTTTTGAACAAAGTAGAAAGTGACTTTTTCAGAAAACTGAAAGATGCGGGCAAGGCACTCTTCTATTGGGACTATGATATCTTCTACACCCAACAAATCAAAAAACATGAGGCCGGAGAATTCCTGAAACGTAATCTCGAGGAATTTCCGAACGAACTCCCGGAAAGCTTTTTCAACACCTTTAAAGAATCGAAGAAAATACGATCTATTTCCGCTTCTACCGAGAATGCCCAAGCACGTTTCCTTCCCGGATGGATTAAGGCGATAACAAACGATCATTCACAAATTACCGTAGAAAAGGAAAAAGAAAATGCTGTAGTGCTTTGTAATGAAGCTCTGTTGCTTCCCGTACTTCATTCCATTCCGCAGGAAGTGAAGAATGTCAATATCACCATGGGATTCCCATTGGCTCAAACTCCTGTTTATAGCTTTATCAATGCCGTAATGGAACTGCAAACCAATGGTTACCGCTCCGATACCGGCCGATTCACTTACGAGGCAGTATCCGCCATATTGAAGCATCCCTATACCCAGCAATTATCATCCCATGCCGGTCCCCTGGAACGTGAACTGACCCAAACAAACCGTTTTTATCCACTTCCGTCAGAACTTAAACAGGATGATTTTCTAACTACCCTCTTCACTCCCCGTAATGGTATAAAAGAACTATGCGATTATCTGATCGAATTAATCAAAAACATTTCAACCATTTATCGGAAAGAAGGAGAATACAATGATATCTTCAATCAACTATATAGAGAATCGCTCTTTCAAAGCCATACCAAAATCAACCGTCTCTACAGTTTGATTGAAAGCGGAGAACTAAATATACGCACCGATACTCTGAAACGACTGATTACCAAAGTACTGACATCTTCTAACATTCCTTTCCACGGAGAACCTGCTATCGGAATGCAAGTCATGGGAGTATTGGAAACACGTAATCTGGACTTCCGGAATCTCATTATATTGTCTCTCAACGAAGGACAACTTCCAAAATCCGGAGGAGATTCCTCTTTTATTCCCTATAATCTCCGGAAAGCATTTGGCATGACCACTATCGAACACAAAAATGCAGTGTATGCCTACTACTTTTATCGACTGATACAACGGGCAGAGAATATCACGCTACTCTACAATACTTCTTCGGACGGTCTCAACCGTGGAGAAGAATCCCGCTTCATGCTGCAATTACTTGTAGAAGGTCCACATGATATCACTCGCGAGTATCTGGAAGCCGGACAATCTCCGCAAAGTACCCAAGAGATACGAGTAGAAAAAACACCTGAAGTACTAAGACGAATCTATCGTGCTTACGATAGCACTCATCCAAATTCACTGGTTCTCTCTCCTTCCGCCCTTAATGCTTATCTGGATTGCCGGTTGAGATTCTACTACCGTTATGTAGCGGGCTTGAAAACACCGGACGAAGTGAGTGCTGAAATTGATTCCGCTCTATTCGGAACCATTTTCCACCTCTCCGCCCAATTAGCATACACCGACCTGACTGCAACCGGAAAAACGATACAGAAAGAAGATCTTGAACGCTTATTACGCAATGACGTGAAGCTACAAAGCTACGTTGACCAAGCCTTCAAAAAAGAATTATTCAAAGTTTCTCCCGAAGAAAAACCGGAATATAACGGCATACAACTTATCAACTCCAAAGTAATTGTTTCCTATCTGAAACAATTGCTGCGTAACGACCTTCAATATACTCCTTTCGAAATGGTCGCTATGGAAAAGAAAGTTTCAGAAGAGATTACTATACAAACAGGACAAGGACCGTTCACTCTCCGTCTGGGTGGCACAATCGACCGTATGGATGCAAAAGAAAGTACCCTGCGGATTGTTGACTACAAAACAGGAGGAAGCCCTAAAATACCTGCTAATATCGAGCAACTGTTCACCCCATCGGAAACACGCCCGAACTATATCTTCCAGACTTTTCTGTATGCTGCTATCATGAGCCGGCAACAATCGTTAATGGTAGCTCCTGCTCTGCTCTACATCCACCGGGCAGCATCGGAAAACTATTCGCCTGTTATTGAAATGGGAGAACCTCGTAAACCGAAAATACCGGTAAACAACTTCGCTTTCTTTGAAGATGAATTCCGTGAACGCCTGCAAACATTATTAGAAGAAATATTCAGCGAAGAAGAGCCTTTTACGCAGACAGAAGATACTAAAAAATGTTCGTATTGCGATTTTAAGGCTATCTGCAAACGATAAACCGAAAATAGAATATACCAATTAAATAAGGGCACGATTTACATATTCATGCAAACCGTGCCCTTATTATTTCTAGTCGTATTATCTATAGTTATCTTATTTCTCCAACAATGGAATTGAGAAACTAAATGTAGACCCGTCTCCCTTCTTTGAAGTAAACCAAAGTTTACCGCCATTTTTGACAACAAAGTCCTGACACAATAACAATCCGAGTCCCGAACCTTCTTCATTGTTTGTACCAAAGGTACTGAAATGAGTATCGGTATGCAGCAACTTCTTCTGATTTTCGTCATCAATACCGCAACCACTGTCTTTCACACTTACGATTGCCATACCGTCTTCTTCTGCCAGTGACACCACTACTTCCGAACCTTCATTGCTAAACTTAATCGCATTACTGATTAAATTACGAATCACCGTCTTAATCATGTCAATATCAGCACGAACAGCCACATTCTCTACAGGCACATCTTGTACTATCTTAATATTTTTCAGACTGGCCACCATCGTAAAGATTTCACTTACGCCCTCTACGACTTCCACCATATTAATATCCTGATAAACCACTTTCAGTTTACCAATCTGGCTCTTCGTCCATTTCAGCAGATTATCAAGCAATGAGAATACATCTTCTGTTGTCTGATTAGCCATTGTCAGCAATTCATACATCTCATCACCAATTGTTTCGCTTGGCAGATTCAGAATCAGCATATTCAGCACCATCTTGATAGATCCCATTGGTGAACGCAAGTCATGTGCAATCACAGAATAGAGTTTGTCGCGTCCCATGATCGTCTTACGCAACTCTTCCGTTTGTGCAACAATGATTCTTTTCGCTGCAACCAACGAAATCTGGTGCGTCACACGAATAATCAATTCTTCTTTATTGAATGGCTTTGAAATAAAGTCATTACCACCCACCTGAAATCCTTTTACGATATCCGCCGTACTATTTAGAGCAGTCAGGAAGATAATGGGAATTTCAGCCATTTCGGGGTCTGCTTTCATTTGTTGAGCTACCTCAAAGCCACTGATATCCGGCATCATTACATCCAGTAATACAAGATCCGGATTTTCCTTCTTCACTTGTTCCAACGCCTGTGTTCCATTACCGGCAGTCACAATTTTGAATTTCTCGTTGGTCAAAAGTACCTTTAATAAAAGGACGTTTGATATTACATCGTCCACAATAAGGACTTTATATTCAGAAGGATTAATTTCCATATTCATAATTTTCTTTTTTTATGCTTCAGACATTTTTAAAATATTCAATCATACGCTTCAGCCCCTCTTCAAGTTCAACAGTAGGCTGCCAGCCCAATTTCTCTTTAGCCAATGTAATATCCGGTTGGCGTTGCTTCGGATCATCATCCGGTAAAGACTTAAATACAATCTTCGAAGATGAACCGGTCATACTAATGATCCTTTCCGCCAATTCCAATACCGGAAATTCATTCGGATTCCCCAGGTTTATAGGACCTGTAAACTCGTCCTCCGTATTCATCATTCTTATCATTCCTTCAATCAAATCATCAATATACTGGAAGCTGCGTGTCTGCTTCCCATCACCATATATTGTTATATCTTCATTATTCAACGCTTGAAGAATAAAATTAGAAACAACCCGTCCGTCATTCGGCAACATTCGCGGACCATACGTATTAAAAATACGGATAATCTTCACACGCACATTGTTCTGACGGTGATAATCCATAAATAATGTTTCTGCGCAACGCTTTCCCTCATCATAGCAAGACCGGTAACCTACCGGATTCACATTTCCCCAATAGCTTTCCGGTTGCGGATGAACGATTGGATCTCCATATACCTCACTCGTAGAAGCTTGCAGAATCTTGGCATCCAGTCTCATTGCCAATCCCAGCATATTAATGGCTCCCATCACAGATGTTTTGGCAGTTTGAATCGGGTCATGTTGAGAATGAATGGGAGATGCCGGACAAGCCAAATTATAAATTTCATCTACTTCAGCCGAATAAGGATAAGTGACATCATGCCTCACCACCTCAAAATGATGATTATCCATCAAGTGAATGATATTATCTTTCGAACCCGTAAAAAAATTATCCAGGCATATCACGTCGTGACCTTCGTTTATAAGCCGAGTACAGAGATGAGAGCCTATAAAACCGGCTCCGCCACTTACCAATATTCTTTTCATTCTAAATATTTCTATTGTTTACTAAAGAGACGCTGTCTCTTCGTTTTGTTTATGGTCACAAATGTAACCGATTTGCTTAAAATAAACAATTTTCGGAGAGGATATTTTAAAAAAAAGAAGATTTAAATAGTTTCAATTTCCGAAACAACTTGCCACTGACAAATGTTTATAATAGAAAAGTATTATTTATTAGAACTATTATGATGACAAATAATCCAAATGCAAACCTCATAGAAGCGATGAAAGAAAAGCTTCCGCTCAAAGGACAACTGGCAGATATGTTAATGGACACGCTATACATAGGAAAAGAGGCAGTATACAGAAGCTTGCGCGGTGAAGTACCTTTCACCTTACAAGAGTCAGCCCTTATTTCAAGAAAACTGGGAATATCGCTAGACAAGATTATAGGACTAAGTTTCAAATCGAACGCCATGTTCAATATAAACATTGTAGATTATGACGACCCGTTCGAGAGTTACTACAATATCCTTGAAAAATATGTCTCGCTAATCAATACGATGCCGGATGACCCGAATTCTGTAATGGGAACTTCTGCCAACATTATTCCCCAGACTCTCTATCTGAAACATGAACTTCTGGCAAAATTCCGTTTATTCAAATGGATGTACCAGAATAAATATATTGATTGCAAGAGTTTCGAAGAATTGGATATTCCACCGAAACTGGTCAATATCCAGAAAGACTATGTAGCAATGACACGTCATATCCACTCCATAGACTATATATGGGATAATATGATTTTCCAACACCTTATCAACGATATCCAATACTTCGCCAGCATCCATCTCATTTCCGACGAAACAAAAGAAGAAATCAAAAATGAATTATTCTTATTGGCGGACGAACTGGAAGAACTGGCTATCAATGGCAAGACAGCCGATGGCAATCGTGTACGCATCTATGTGTCGAATATCAACTTCGAGGCAACATATAGCTATGTAGACACCAATAACCTGCAAATGAGCCTCATACGTATTTATTCCATCAACTCCATTACCACGATGGACAACGAAATTTTCTGTACCTTGAAAGAATGGATTCAATCTCTGAAAAAGTTCTCCACTTTGATATCCGAAAGCGGTGAAATGCAGCGTATTCAATTCTTCAAGCAACAGCGAGAAATTATTGACGCTCTTTAATTTTATTTTCGCAGATTAGAACTTCAAAAAAAAATCAGTTCCAATAAATGAAAGTAGATAAGATTCTTATCTACTTTTTTTCATTCCCTGTTCCCATCCTACCCACTTGATTCCCAATCAGAAAAAGACCTGCACGCTCATCTCTGTTTTACCACACAAATCTTTCAAACACAAGACGTAATTTTGCATAGAATGTATCACAGAGATTATTAACATTAAAATTAAAGGAACAAACAATGAAAAATGGTATTCTAAACGAATTAATATCTACAATGAGGGAGCGAATTCCTCAAGATATGAATCTGGCCAATACTTTGGCTGACATTTTATGCATGGGAAAGGAAGCTGTCTATCGCAGATTGAGGGGTGAGGTGTCTTTTACAATAGACGAAGTAGCGCTGCTTTCTCAAAAACTCGGTATTTCTATCGACCAGATTGTCGGTAGCCATGTATCTAATAAAGTTACTTTCGACCTGAACTTGCTTCATGCTTCCAATGCGCTGGAAAGTTATTACGAAATAATCAACCGTTATCTGCAAATTTTCGACTATGTGAAAACAGATAATACGACGGAGGTGTATACTGCATCCAATTCCCTTCCCTTTACACTGTATTCTTCCTATGAGAATTTGTCTAAATTCCGTCTTTGCCGATGGATGTATCAGAATGGAGATATAAAGACGCCACATTCTTTGGAAGAGATGTCTGTGGATGAACGGATCGTCAATGTGCATAAGAAGCTGAGTGAAAGTATAAGACAGTGTCCAAAAACGTTTTTCATCTGGGACACAAATATCTTTTATTCTTTTGTGAAAGAGATCAAGTACTTTGCCAGTCTGAATCTGATAAGCAAGGACGATGTCATGCATTTGAAGGAAGAGCTTCTTCAGTTACTTGGTGTGGTAGAACATCTGTCCATAAAAGGAGAGTTCAGCGAAAACAAGAAAGTATCTTTCTATCTGTCCAATATCAGTTTCGAAGCCACTTACAGTTATATCGAGAAACATGATTACCAAGTCAGCCTGCTGCGGGTATATTCTATCAATTCGATGGATTCCCAAAGCTCGTATATTTGCCAGATGCAACGCAATTGGATTCAATCGTTGAAGCGCCACTCTATTCTGGTTTCAGAAAGTGGAGAAGCACAGCGTATCGCTTTCTTGCAAAATCAGTTGGAAGTTATCAATACCTTGTAAACAATTGTAGATTTTAGGATATAAAGGAGGGGGGTAAAAGACGAGCTGTATCAAAATGAAGACAAACAACATTCTGATACAGCTCTTTTCTTTTAGCTTTTATTCTATTGTGCGCACACAACGATACCAAGCCCAATCTGTGGATTCTCCAGTAGTCCATGCGCCGAATTCACCATTATTATGTCCGACCACCCAATAGCCGCCATCGCGTGAAGTCAATGTCCAATGTACAGCGCTAATCTTCTCGAATCCGCTCCCTGTCCAAGTAGTCGAACCACCGAAACCTTGGTTTTCAATGCTGGTAACGGCCCCTCCCATACTGAGCACCAGATACATCTCACGCTGGGTAGGCAGACGCCAGCCACTCCCTTTGTTTTCGCATGCCGCTTTTGCTTCCGACCAAGTTTTACCATTACTACTGGAATTTTCAATCTGAAACTTAGGAGCAACCTTATTCATCGCGTCACTTGTATCCGGAGTTTCACCTGAAGCAAATAACACCGAAGAATCCGTTCCTCCACTGGCATCGCGAGAGACAATAGTGGCCCCTGAGGATTCTACCGTTAGATAAGGGTACTTCTTTCCGCTATTTGCATTATTCCTCACGCAACGAAAATAATTATTATTACTAACAGGTGCGGAATCCAGATAACCTGCCGACATTTCTATCCAAAAACGTGTAGCAGAGCCTTTAGCCTCATAGTATGATGAAGACCAGTAGTTACCGGTCCAGTTTTGGTACCATCCATATATATTCTGACTGTCATGATTATTAGAATTCTCCGCATTGCCACCCAAAGCATTTTCATAGGCAAATGACATCAATAGTTCACTGGCAGTAGGCAGACGCCAACCATCGCCTATATTCCTACAGATATCCTCCGCATCAGCTACATTTTCCAACCGCCCAACACTTTGCTTGGCTTCGCCTATTTCCTTATAATATATCCTGTTATCAAACCGAAGCGGATAAAGAAAGAAAAGAGGTTCTCCGGCAGTTGTATAAGATTTGGTTTCGGACACCATCTGAAGGTCAATCGTACGATAAAACGGGAATTCTTCATCCTCCACGGTATGCATTACATTTCTGAACGTAATTCTTATCGTTCCGATTTTTCCCTCTTTCCACTTGCCGGGGTGAAGTTTCAGTCTGAAATCGTATCCGTGACCAACCACATCATCTCCCTTGCCGTCATCAAAGCCTACGATAGACTCAACATACATCTTTTCGTCCGCATTCTTTCTGCTTACAATCACATCATTATCCGGATCGGTCCGAATCAGTCCGGTACCATCATCGTTCGTTATATTCAATTCCTCAATATTCATAATTTCCCAATTGTTATTGACAAACAATTGCAAGTATTGTTCCGCACCCAGATTGACTTTATAAGTACGACTATTGACTGTAGTGGGAGTATATCGGAGTGAAAACTCCAGCTCCCCCTGGTTGATAGGGAATGGTACTTGAGCGAGGTGTCCCTCCTTATCGTACAGGTCGAACAATATGAAGTCCCAACGCCACCACCAGCCTGTACCATCTTCAACAGTACCATCGCCCGCTCTTCGCGGATTAGGCTGTATGGTAAATGCCTGCACCCTTTCACTGAACGGTATCGCATTCGTCCTGTTTAATTGCGGAATTAAGCCGCCAACATTATATTGAACCATACCGATACCGTCGCTGCCATAAAGCTTACCTTCTATCTTATCCACGGAAAACATGACATACACCGTCTGCGATTCGAGAGGGAGTTCGTCGCCATCGGGATTTCTAATCGGAAAAAAAAGACCTCTCTCCAACACATTTCCGTATGCATCGACAAATTTGATAATTCCCGGATCTATTGTATACTGCGTCACTTCAATATTGTGAGTCAAGCGCCCTGCCGTCAACGTAACAGTAGCCTTACGCTCAACACCTATATTTTCATTATTAAAATAAGGAATCTTCAATTTGAGTTGGGTATCATCGTTCGCAACGCCCGATGCCGCATTGGCTCCACCTTCAAATTTGAGCCAGTCGCTCCCTGCAGTAACGGTAGCCTTCCAGCCGCCGGGACTGTCAGTAAAAACGTCTATGGCATAACTATTATTCTGGTATTGAGTTACAGCGACCTCCGATTCACCCACTCCAAGCATATATTGCCCATTGTAGACTACATCTTTGACCTTATCACGGTCATAGTGTATCAACCGGAATTTCAGGTTGGACATGACTGTATAGGATAACAACGCCTCGCTAAAACTTGCATAACCGGTTCCCAACGCCTGGGTAATGGTAATGATGTATTTATGGTTTCGCTTCAAAGGCAAATATTCCACCTGCTCTCCTGTATTTCCGGTTTTGGTGAAATCCACCCGGTAAAATGTCGATTTCCCCGTACCGATCTTTCCTTTCACAATCAGGCAAGTGGCATCCTTACGGCTCGCTTCTCCGTCTTGTCCCGCACCACCGGCATCCTCTGCCGCCAGGGATTCAAATGTATAAATCTCCCCATCGTAGGGTGTGTTACCATTTACGGAATAAAGGATTGCATCCCCTTCCGCCGTCATTTTACCGCTGTCCGCGGGGATAACCGGAGTATCTGGAGCCGGTTCGGTGGCCTGTCCGTTCGTGTTCCATGCCGGAGCAATGTATCCGGTGGTATTGTAATTGGCCAGATAAACCTCTTCGACCGTGAAATTCGAAGTGACGCTGTTATTATGGATATCGATACGCGCCAGCATACGTTTCATATTTATACCGGTTATCGGAGTCATCGAAGGATCAATTTTGGTTATTACCTTCTCCCCGTACATCGGAATCCGCGTATACCCACCAGTCGTCGAGCCGTCTGCCAGCCATTTGCCGGTCTGGATGTGAAGCATCGCTTCCATTGCCTGAACCTTGGTGGTCACTCCCTTCGTGAAGCCCGACACAATATCATCAAGTTCCTTATTCGCCACAACCACAATGCAGGTAGATGCGGTAGTGGGAGAAAGCACGGCAGAGAAACTCACAGTGGAATTGTCAGCCAAGTCCTGCGTGACTCCTGTAGCGCTGGTCCATTCCAGAAATACCGCCGGTGTTTTTGATACGTCAAAAACAAGAATATCCACCGTTTCTATTTCGTCTTCTTTCTTTGCTGTTCCCGTTCCGGTCATCGTACGCGACGATACAGACGGGAGGTTTACATCGGGAACCGTTAATGTAAACCGGATACCGTTCCCTGCCGGAGAAGGGGTCGCCCCTAATTCTTCCTGTACGCATCCGGTAAGCCATACCGTCACCAACAGAACAGACAAAAAATAACACCTTCTTATTATTGAAATCCCATATTGCATATTTCTATTTCCTTTCCTTAAACTTTGATATTGCATATTCGCCATTATGGTGCGGTCAATGTCACCGGTATTGCCAGATTATCACCATTCGTATTGGTTAGTATGAGTGTAGCCGTATCACCGGACACGGCATCGGCTCTGAAGTAGAAGTAAACTGCATCACCGCTCACGCCACTTGTTTCGAGCATTGTCTCACTATTAAGCAGAATTCTATCCGGGTCCTGTATCTGGATTATCTGCCACTCCCACGTTCCCGGATTGCCCGAAGTAAAGACAAGCTTGCGACGTCGCATATTTCCGGTTCCATTATCACTGCTGTCCAATTCTACGTTCGAGGTCAACCACTCGCCGTCTTCCCCCCACTGACTCAACTGTACATGGTGTCTCAGGTCACCGGCATTGATATAAAAACCTGTTTCCCGCTTAGTTCCGATTCCTAAATTAAATTCGGGCATCACAACCTGAATATTATACGTATACACATCTCCCAAAAGGGATGTCTGGGTCATATTAACCGTTGGCCACGTATCCATAGTACTTTTGTTTAAAGACGCACCCGGCAGATAGCCCGTATCCGGATTGGCATCATAATTCGTTTTCGCTTCTATATTGACAGTGACACCATCACCAGCCGTCTGTACTTTGGTCTGCGATAATTTGAGATAATACTGTTTGTCGAAAATCACATTCACCGGGCTTTCCGTCCATTCAAGAGGGGTGGCTGAAAGCTGATAGGTTTCGTTGGATATCGTAAGATTGTAGTTGATGTACTCGCCCGACTCCCAAGAGTGCGGGTTCTTGGCGATAATATCACTGAACAGGAATTCCCGGTCGCCAAAGTTGGTGGTGACAACGATTTTGGCGGTTGCGGAAAAAGCATCGGTCGGCAGCATGAGGAATGTATCACCCATCAAGGTGGCATCTTCGGTCACCGTTTTGTTGCCGGTGGGAGTAGAAGCGACCTTTCCGGTGGCAACATCGCTCCAGACAAACTTCGGTTTGCCGTTTTTCGTCGTGGCGGTTGGAATTTCAGCCATGACAAGCTTACCGCTTTTTCCCACATTCTGGAATTCTATTCCCTCGATAGTCACCTCATCCGGTACAGGAGCTACTTTCTTGAATGTAAAGGTAACCTTGGTCAATGTGTGGTAGAAGTGTATATTCACACCTTCAACCCATACAGGGCCCGATATAGCCGCCAGTACATCGACATGATTGGCGGCGGATGCATTCGCAGTATAATTCAGCACCATTTCTCCGGGATCAGTGAAACTCGCAGTAGGCGCATTCGCATCGCTGTAGGGATACCAGGAGAAAAACGTCATACTCGCATTCATCAATCCGGGCCAATATTGCAACGGCGAGATGGCGGCTGTCAGGTCGGCGTTAACCGTGGCGCTTGCATTAAAGTATGGTTGGGGAACGGAAGCATTGGGAGTCAGTGAGCCGTAAAGACCGAAAGTCTCTTCTTTCAGATCGGTATTCGAAGAGATTACCGCACCACGAGTGTAGACATAGCCACCTTCTCCGATACGTTGCACAACAATTAATTCCTTATCGCACGTCATCTCTTCTCTGACACACGAAAAGAGGACAGCCGAAAGGACAGCCATTGTCATAATCATTCTAATATTATTTATAGTCTTTATCATCTTACTTCTTTTCCGAAATTAAAAACAATCAATGAAAGATATTACAAGTCCATATCCAGATCAATGTCTTGTCTTTCACCCCAATCTTCCACGCTTATCGTCAGTATCTGAATACCTATTTTTCCGACGCGTGCCGTTACCTGATACACGTTGTTCCGACGGATCTCCGTAAAAGGTTGCGCTGTCGGACTGCCTGTGCCGTCAACCTTCGTTACGGTTTCAATTACTTTCTCGGTTATTCCGGTGACGTCCGAAGGCCCTTTCGGGACATTAGCCATACTGATAGACAGTCGGTCGGAATAATCCGACTTGAATAGGCGTTCGGCCGTGTAGAACGAGCAAAGCAACTTCCGGTTTTCAGCTCCGGAGGCCGATGAATATGCCCAGGTTTCTGTAGTCGCAGCCGTCCAGCTATGCGTTAACAAATTGCTTTCCGACACGTCTTCCTTCACTTTTCCGTAGTTTTTTGAAGAGTCGGCGTTATCACGTGTGCCGTTGTCCACGTTTCCCATCACGAAATAACTATCGTGGGAGAAATTGTGCAAGGTGACACTGGTGCTTCCGGCAGTATATCCGGTCACCGCCCCGCCGTCTATAGCTTCAATAAAGACATCTACCCGGGCTACGGCACGTTCGATAACCATTTGCACTGTTTTGGTTTCATCCGGTGCTATGGATATATCCCGGATCACTCCTGTCATAGGCATTCCGGTCGTCGAAATGATCTGCCCGTCATTATTCAGTATGCTGGAGATATCGTAAATCATCTCTTGCAACGTCAAAAGATTGGCTATACCGTCAAGTTTGCTTGTGAGACTCTGCGGTTCGTTGGCAATCACTACGACCAGAATATCATTACTGGAAGTCACTTTGAGAAGTTGCGCATCTATATCAGTAGCTGTCTCCGGAGTACTCAACAGGATGTGTTCATTCACATCCAGCCTCACGCCACCGGGCGTGCTGCCGAATACGATAAACCGCATGGAGTTTATCTTCTCCTGTTGTTCCACATCCCTATTGTTCACCAAGTCGATGCTAAGTTGCGCCCGGGTAGTATGGGCAGGCAACTCATAAGCCACATCAGCTTCTCTACTACATGAGAACAAAAGGATGGTGGATGCCAGACAAATGATATGTAATAGCTTTTTTCTCATTCTTAAACTTCCATCCCGTGGAGCCAATAAATCCAGGTCCCCACGACAATACCAATCTGAAGGAATCCTCCTCCGGTTTTTTCAACAACTGTAAATATCAGGTTCCATTCACTCTGCCTGTCAAGATATTCCTGAAAGGGAAGTTCCGTCCCGTCGTAACGGAAAACCGGCCGGGCAATGCTCAATAGTGTCATCAGATTGTAGCTCCAGACTTCGGCTTCGGTATCCGCATCCCTTATAATAAACTTATAATCCCATCCGCTCCTGTTGAGCAAACGCATCGTATTCAGGCGTGCGGACATAACCACGTCGGATATTTCACCCGGACCTATATAGTAAGGCACATAAGTAACCGGTCCTTGTCCTGCGGGTTCGTTTTCCCAAGAATAAACCGCATTTTCCGATGCCTGAATTTCAAATGTATACTGTGTGCCATCCACTTTATTTTCCTCATGTCCCATTAACGCAAGATTAAACCGATTGGTGTCACGTATCAGGTTTACCGGATAAATTTTATGGTTGGTATTGGATGGCAGGTGGTCCACTTCCACAACTTCTCCGAAGTAAAGATGCTGAAACTCGAAATTAACAACATCTGTCTCCCGTTTCAGCGATACAATGACCTGTTGGAGGGTGGTTGTTCCCGGCACCAGTTTATTACCTGTATTGTCCGAAAGCCGGAATCTGTCAGACAGACTTCCGACGGTCAGTACTTTATAACTTCCGAAATCGAGCTCGTCGGTCAACGACATCCGGTTTCCACCAACCAGCGCAGCACCCCCGGCACTTTTGGTGAAAAGCAATTTATCATCGCTGTCGAACACAAGTACATCCACCGATTTAACCTGCGGATTAAATGCATCCGCATATTCCATATTGTAGTCGAATACAAATTCCAACCAAAGTTCGCACCGTGGCAAGTCTTCGCGTATACTGTCGCACGAAGCCATACATAGCATCGAAGCAACGATAAGGAACAGCGATTTAGTTTTTCCGCACATATCTTTTTCTTTTAGGGGCAACCCTATCGGTTTGCCATTTTATATTGTCAGAGATCTCCATTTAGTGACCTCCGGTTATTTCCTCTTTTTGGGGAGCGCTTTGCATTTCATTACATCTCGGATGCGCCGGTATATTTCAGTGCTGTTTTTGGGAAGCCTGTCACCGGCTTGTTTTTACTTTTTTCGGCGGTCTGTTCCGCACGGAATATCTATTAAAAAAAAGTACAGGGCAGGCAGTCCGCACTGCCCTGTTTTTCTTTGAAAGCAAAGAGTTTATTTAGATTTCGAAATTTGTAGTCCAGTATATCCACGGAGCAACTTTAATCTCAAAATGGAGATAAGCACCTTTCTTATCGATATCTTCTTCTTCATCCGGATCTTCGGGACCACCACCAGGATACCACGGTGTACCGTTACCATTCACCTTTGTCAGCGTAAGCGTATAATAGTTATTACGTACTACACCGTATTTTCCATACTCCATGTAAGAATTGGCTGCATTATCATGACGAATCTCATAGTAGTAATAGTTGAGACTCTTTGGATACCAATAGATGCAACCTTCTTCTTTGCACAGTTCACCGCCATTCTTAATATTGTTGGCATCAATAATAGTCTGCGTAAGAAGAGCAAAACTACCTGGATCATTGGTGGTAAGTTCAGATTTTATCTGATTATAGAATAGTTCGCATGCCGTAACCAAGAGTTTCTCCTGAGCGGTCATAGGATCCGAGTTTGTTTCTTTAAGTTTGGCAGGTGTATAAGCAGCCAGCAAGTCGGCAAAACTCTTGAAGTTTACAGAGTTAGTTCCGTTAGGAAGACGATACCAGTCATCTCCTAAAGTAAATTCACCGGACTTCCAAGGTGCATATTGTCCCTTAAGTACCAGACGTGTAGCCGCACCGAACTTCTGATATCCTGCGGCCATCGTATTCTCGATACAGTATTTGTAATTATCACCCGCAGTCGCACTTTCAGTAACCCATTCTACCTTAGGTTCGCGAGTAGTAACTTCGAGTGTATTCTTAACAATGCCTGTAAGATATTCACTTCCACCTGCAGTCGTAAAGTTCGGGTCAACTGTATAGAAGTTACTTTTGTAGAATCCTGTAGTATGAGACGACTCTGTGGTAGTCTTCTTTGCAAAAGGAAAGAACAGTGAGTTGTAGTAGTCTATAGTCCAATTTCCAAAATCAAACTGTCCAAGACTTGCATTTGTTACATCTTCAAAAGGGCCGACTTCTAATGAACCGCCAATCATAACCTCCAATTTTGCAGCAAGGCGTTCTATCTCAAGAGTAGCCGGATTACTTTTCGCTGCATTCTGAGCTTGCGCTTCCGATTTATAGTCGCTGACCAAAACAATCTTGTCCGATACATCGAGCAGACATTCATCTTCCCATGCATGATTGGCTGGATCTGAATCGGAATCATCGTAGAATCCGACATTAATCATTGCACAACCATTGGAGTGTACAACCTCCTCTACCAGATAAGCATTGTTGGGCTTAGAATTGTTCGTAGGAACTGTAATCATTGCATTGATGGTAGCATAGGTTGCAACCGCTGAAAGATTATCCAAGCGATCCTTTAATTCGAAACCCGGATTGGCAATAACAAGCAAATACTTAGTATTCGGGTCCACTTTAACCGGAGTATTCGGAGTCGTAACTCCACTATTTGTTCCGAAAGAACTTGATCCCAATACCGTAGCATACTTAGTTGCATTTTCATCCTTAGTCACTACCTTACTCGAATTGAACGTAATCAAATAGAGCTCATTAATCGCGCTTTCCGCAGGCAAAGCCGGCTGTTCCGTAGAACCTGGAGCACGTGAACCAGGCACTTTTGGATTAGTCAGACTAATTGATATGTAGGCTACATCATAACCTGCTCCCCCTTCAACCTCTGGATTTTCCTCCAGATTCTCATTTGAACAACTTGCCAATGCCACAACGGCCAGCAACGAAACTAAAATTGATTTAATCTTTAGCATAATACAAAAAATTATTAGAATTAATACATATATAATTTCTCACTTAATCAGTAAGTTTTACTTACTATTCTTTCTCATTTCGGCAGCATTAGCCTTCTTCTTGACTAATTCTTCCAGATTGCCCCTAGCTGCATCCAGACCTGACTGCTCTGCAACCTTCAAATACTTCTTCGATAATTCATAATCTCCCTTCATTAACATTAATATTCCCATAGCATTATTATATTCCGGCAAATTCTTATTCGAATTCACCATGCCCAGATAACGTTCGGCCAAAACCAAGTCATTGCGTGATAAAGCGGCAGTAGCAGCATTTATATTTGCAATTTCACTCTGCGGATACATCCGGACAGCCGTTTCGAACACATCAATAAATTCTTTTGAGCCTGTTGGATAGGTATTAGCTACCAAGAACATTTCATTCAAGCTCAAATTCTGCGGGCGCGTCTTGATAATCTCTTTCGCTTCCTCCACACTGAAATTCCTCACTTCGTAATTCACTTTACAGATAGCCACACGCAGACTTGGAAAAATATACTTCAACAAGTACCGGTAAGGCGTTCCTCCGTGAAGTTGCATCAGTTTTGTTTCTCTTCCTTTTTCAATTGGTATGTTCCTGATAATATCCAGCACTTCGTCTTTATATTCCAATTCGAATGTTTCAAGCGCCTTCTCCAGTCCGTCCCAGTTTTCACCTCCAAAGACAATGTAGTATTGGTTTCTCGGAAAATCGTATCCGTATGCCAAATAATCCCGAAGCGCCATGGCACGTCCTTCAGACAGACGTTTGTTTGCAGCCAATGTTCCTTCCGGAGAAGCATAACCGATAATATCCAGACGGTTCACTTTCACATTCGGATCGGACTTCAGCTCATCGATCATCTTGCGGATTTTAGCCAGTTCCTGAGGGTTATTCATGTATTCGGGACGAATATTGACTTTATTCACCTCGAAATCCAAAAAACATTCTGCTTGAATATCCCGTTGTTTGATTTCTTCCGCTTTCGGTTGCAGATAAGCAAACTGAGGAACCACTACGTAAGGCGTCCATACACGTTCCAATGTCACTTTGCCAAATTCCTCTATGTTCATCAATGCCGTTTCGCCGCAACCACATTCATCACGCTGCACGTCCAGACGGGCATCCTTCATCCATGATTCGAACGGAACCAGATATTGATACCGAATCGTATCATTTCTTAGTTTTCCAGCTTTTTCCACTATATATGGCTTCTCGTAGTTTCTCTTCTCTTTGGCACTCATCAACGCAAGCTCACGCTCATACGCCAGATACTCGTCACGACCTTTAATAGAAACTTTCGGAAGATTTTGAGTGCGTCCGAGAGTCACCAGCTGCGGAATAAAATCCATTCCCCGGGCAGATTTCACTTTCACATTATTCAAAACAAAATCTATGTTGACATGAATAAAATCACCTTTCTGTTCCAACCGCACCAGATTCACAGTAATGCCACCTTCGTAAGAGCGGGATTGAGCCATAGCTGTGTTTATATTCAGGCTGCAAACCACCAACATACACACAAGGAAACCTATTTTTCTTATTATCATACTCCTTATTATTTAATTACATAAATAAGTGACACACTTGCTTTAGTAGGGCCAAAATAGTTTTTGCTGCTTTCCTTTAGTCTCGTACCACAAGTAGCGCAAGGATACTTGTCATATACAATGTGCACATATCCCACTCCAACAGACGTTTCTATACTCCAGCGTTTTTTCAGAATCCACGAATATCCTACGGAAAAGCCACCACCATAAAAATATCCCTGATAACGTGTATGCTGCATATTGTCACTGATAAAAGACCAGTCGGGCCATCCTCCTACATTGAAATCGGCATAATGTCCATGCATTCCGACAAACATACGCCGAAAACTCTCGCAAAACCAGTAACGGACTTCGGGTTGTATTCCCCAATGACGGAGACGTTTGCCGTCGGAAAGTTTCCACGGATTATAATTGACCGGAATGTCCAGCGTCCATTTACGCGTCAGTCCGATCTCCAGCCCCAGATTCATGGTAGTAGTAGCGTCATACAGCAGATTGCTTTTCAGCGCAACCTTCTGGGCATGACCCTCGGAAATAGCACATCCGAGCATGAATAATATGAGTATAGCAACTTTCTTCATTTATATCACATTTACTGTTGTTTATTGCCCTAATTGAGTAACATCTATTTTTATGCGTTGCACATTACTGATGCCCGTTTTAACGGAAGACACCATTGTTGTGAGATGTACGATTCCATTTCTGGAATCCGCCTCTATATTGGGCAATACCTTAATATATATCTTACCATCTTCAACGATAATGCGTTCTTCCCCTGTATGTTCCTCCGGCATTACGGAAGAATATAGGCGGATCCAATTTTTAGCACTTTCATCCACTTCGCCCGTAAGGCAGAAATAATTGATTTCATACACCTCCGAATTTGAATTTTCAGTAGGCATGAACTGAAGCATACTTCCTGTAGCAGGAACAGCTTTCTTTTGTCTAATATGAATTTCTTTTTCCAAATTTCCTGTTTTTAATGTTATATACACATTATCTATCACCTATTCCTCTTTGTCCTTCTTCATACCACATCAGCCAGTCAGAGCCCCCAACTGTTACCGGTGTTATCACCAGACCAATGGAAGTGACTATTGGTATCTTGTAATAAGAGTCTTGATTGTTGTAAGTCCCTTGAATGTTCGAACAGGTGTTGTTCAGAGGGCCGGACTCATACATAATATAATTCACAAGGATAGTTTCTTGAGTGTCACTATAAGATAGAGAGCCAAGCAAAGGATTGCTCAACGGTTTAGTCAACAACCCGGCATATATATCCGCACAAGTTGTCACCTCCGGCGTTAATTGGATGAGAATGCCAGTCACATTCAACTCCTGCACACACCCCACCACAGATAATAAAAAAGTCAAATTCAAAAAACTGGTTGTAAGTCTTGTTATTTCTCTCATTAATTCTCTAATGTACTTTCTTCTACTTCTCTTCTCTCTCTCTTATTTCTCTTTTTGCTTTTCTCTCAGGACAATATTTTTTGTCCAAATCTCATATTGCAAATTTCGGAATATTAAAGGAGATACAAAATTGTATTCATTTCTGTTACAGAGAATCAATTCAGAATAAAGGGGCTAATTATGCAGGTAGCAAGCAAGGAGATTACGAAATTCACAACAAAAATATTCAATATCCTTATTTCTTTCGATATGCGAACATTTTAAAATTTTCAAGTTTCTCTCATAAAAACTTGGGTAATGGAAAGGAGTTATAGTTTTTCGTGTCATTTAGATACAATTTAGGCACAAATTAGACAAAAGACATAGCTATTTTATACCACAAAATAGACTAATAACTTGTATAATTTGTGCCTAAATGACAAAATATTCAATTTCTGTATATATATAGCTATCAGATTATAAGGTTTTGCGCTCTGTTTCAGTAGGAGCAACCTCATCAGGAATACTGAATTCACGATTAGCAAACAGATCAGCAAGTCCTGAAATTTGTTTCAGGCGCAACAATTCATCACGGTCCATACCAATATTTTTCATTATCCATTGATCGGACATACCAGCCTTGTCAAGCTCCGCAACAATGTTGCACATCAATTCAATGTTATGCATTCCACGCGCACGGTTGTGCCGGATTGTCGAACTCATACGGTTAGACAGGTCTTTGTCTATCACTACAATTGGCAACAAGCCGTTTTCACGCTTATAGATTCGTTGGGAAGTTTTTAATACCGTATAGCGATGGTAACCATCCACCAGGATATAACGATCTTCATCTTTATCGTAGTAACATACACATGGCATCGTAAAGCCATCTTCCCAAATAGAAAGTTCCAGCAACTTCATTTCAGGCGGTGCAACGACATTCGGATTATAATCGTTCGCATATACTTTTTCTACAGGTACCGCTTTTACCTCGTAAACAGGGCTTTTATCTACACTCATGATACAATGATTCTATATTGTTCCATAATTTGACTTCTCTTACTCATCTCCTCCTTTGTGGGCGAGAATCCCATATATTTGCAGGCATGATCATTCTTAAGAATACAAACACACATCCGCTTATACGTAGGTATTTCTTTGAACTCCGGAATGTCGATATCATCCTGATATTCCATACGTACCGGTTTTTTCAGCGTTTTGTAGTTACTATTATCCATAACGATAATCGGTACTTTTGCATCAATCAGCTTTTGGATGGTGGCATCACTCAGGCATCCGCCTTTCGTCCGCCAGAAATTCACACTCACCGAAAGTTTCCGGAGATAGTTTTTCCTCGCCCGTTCCGGCAAAGTGGACAGCAAGAAATACATAAACTCGCGCCATGTATATCCTTCGGGAAGTTTCACCGACTGCCATCCCATCGCGTGAGTACCACCATACATACCGGTAAAGTTCACACCATTCACCCTTCCGACCATTTTACCCCAGGTATTGGGATCAAGCACCCGGTAAAGCTGCAAGCTTTCTTGCGCTTCATTAATAAAAGGACTCGCTACACGCTGACGCTCCAGATTGACTCCGGCACGATAGTAAAGGTCATATAAGGTATTATAATCCCACTGGAATTTCCCATTAGCCGTCCATACATCCGTAGTCTTCCAGTCGTAAATAGGATAGGCATTATAAATATCATTCCCTACCTTGGAAGTCCATTTGTATTTATGATACATCTGGAATTTGCGGCTCATATAGATACATCTCCACCGATTGAAACTTTCCTGTGTACGGATTCCGATCAGACAACAAGTGCGCACTGCGTCATTTTTATTATGTATCCATTGCGCAAAACGCATCTGGAATTCATAATCCCACATGGTTGTATTATAAAAAGGAAAATCATCTTTGGTCATTGCCTTTTTAGGCATGGAACGAACCCATATATTCTTTTTATTATCTTCCCAGGGACGCCAAAAAGATTGATACATTGAGGTGCAAGTAGCCACACGGAAAGGAATACACACCCGGTACACATCCAGAATATCCTTGTTAGCCTCCAGCATCCGGTCTACATAGTCAATAGTCATTTTGTACTGGATTTCATAATCCATGTGAAAAACTCCCAGACGTATCTTCAGATTATTCTTCCGGATATAATCGATACACATATTCAGCAATACCCCACTATCTTTGCCCCCGGAGAATGACACATATATATTATCAAATTCATTAAATATAACTTTCAATCGTTCTTGTGCTAATTTATATACGTTCTTTGTGCCTGCTATTTTCTTTTTCGTCATAAGTTATCTATACATTTTTACATACCGTGTCCATTTCTTGTCCATGGATACAAATTCAAACTTTTCAAATGTTTCTTTATCTTGTACCAGTGTGACCGAATTGAGCAACCAACTCTCAGGTCCGAATTCTGCAATGACAACAGGCAACAAATACGACAGGATTTCCTCCCGTCCGGCGCCTTCTGCCTTCACATAATAATTATTGATTACAGCTTTCTTCCGGCTTTTCTGTTCCACCGGGACAAAGCCCACCACTTCTTTATCTTCAATCGCAATAAACCACACATACTCTTCGCCCGTCTTGAAAGGGTAATTATTGTTTGCGCGTATCACTTCTGGATCCATCACTATCGGCGCCAGAAGCCGATATAAGTGTTTGTCTTTTCCTTTTAATCGTATTATCTATATCATATCATTCAAAAATGGACACACAAAAATAAGGAAAAAATATCAAATTCGTCATTTCTGTTCCTAAAACATTTGTTTTTCATGTTATTATCTCTATATTTCGATATTTTTGAAATCACCCGTCCGTCATTTCTCTTTCGCGTTTAATGTAAGTCAGTATGGTAGCAAAGCTTAGATATTCCCGTCCGGGAATATGTGACCGACTTTGAGATTGATAACGGACAAAGATAATTTCGCATGCCAATTCATATTTGAAATGTAGCTTTAAACGGTGCTGCAAAAACTCATACACCCGGCAGAGATAACGTCTCCCACCTTGGCATTGGGAATCACTCGTGGCTCACGATACGTATCCGATATTTGTTCCATTTTCTCTTTCTGACGGATGTACTGTTTCCGCTTTCGTTGTAAACGATCTTTTATGATCTCTATTCCTTTCGACATTATAAAATTTAGTTATATATAAACGGTTTAACATTACTGATTATTAACCGGCAAAAACGTCATATAAATTCAATTTCATATGCAAATATAGAGAAGATTGTTTAAATAATTAGATTTTTATTTAAAAATATTCATACTTATAACACATTTAAATTACCGGCATCATAAAATCGGTTTTTCTTTCCAATGAAATGAATCACACTTTTGCTGAATATATAAATATTTTAAACAATGGGTAATCAATCTTTTGGCAGGCTGCTTCATGGCTGCCATGTACTGTCCGAAGTGGTAGTAGCTTATTTTCCCAACTATCAGCATAATTGTTCAGCAGTGAAAGCATTCCGCCGAACCATAAAAGAACACGCGGTATTGCTGAACCAACTCACGGAAACGGGATTCACGTTTGAAACAAGTTTCATTCTTTTACTATGAATCGCCCCTTATTCATCAGAATAAGGGTACAAATTCACCGAATAGATAGGTAAAAAACATATCCTCAATATAGAAATCAAAAAAACTTTTTACTTTTTGTGTAGAATAGCCAATATGTCGTTTTTATGCCCAAACAAGCTGCTCGGCAAACTTTTTAGTTGCCAATATTGGAATAGTTCTCACAATCCTCTATTAATCAAACGTTTACGACAGTCAATTACCTTATATAAAAAATGGTCAATTAAAAATTTAGACAAAATTTGGTCAAATATTCCTTTTTATTAATTAAAATGGCTACAGTTTCACATACTAGTATTGGATTTCAGTCTCTTTTCTATATATTTGCGCCCGCATTTTTATTTTCGAATTAACCTCCTTATTCAATTTACCAAAGCTAGATAAAACAAATGGAAAAAATAAACGCAGTAATTACAGGAGTCGGAGGATATGTACCCGATTATATCTTGACCAATGATAAGATTTCAAAAATGGTAGATACCACCGATGAATGGATTATGGGGCGTATTGGCATTAAGGAAAGGCGTATTCTGAAAGATGAAGGACTGGGAACTTCTTACATAGCTCGTAAAGCTGTCAAACAACTGATAAAACGCACCCATACAAATCCGGATGATATTGATCTGGCAGGGCAGACGCATTATATTTTTTACTATCCTACTCCTGTTTTCATTCTATTTATATAATTGATTATTAACTTATTAA
>PPYE01275390.1_pt1 | contig 31156 bp, 31 predicted proteins | sample 1559881 | NCBI WGS metagenome assembly PPYE01 (sample SAMN08240022, study PRJNA423297) | Human gut metagenome, whole genome shotgun sequencing project. | reverse complement strand
AGCCCTCCTTGGGATCGGAGGAGAACACCACCATGTGGATATGGACGCTGTCCTCCTTGCGGTGGAAGGCGGCGTACCAGCACAGGTGCTCCAGCGGAATCTTGTACCCCCTGGCAATCTCAGGCGCACAGGCGCACACCAGGTGCCGCCAGCTCTCCGCGTCGTTGTAGCCCAGCCGCTCCGCGTCCTCCCGGCGGATGGCCACCACCGGTGTCCACACGCTGCCGGCGTACTCCGCCACCTCCCGGATGGCCTGGGAGAGATTGCGTACCTTGCCCCCGGCACACCACAGGCCGTGCTCACCGTCCATCTGCACGCCGGGGCGGTGGGACACGTAGTCCAGGTAGTTCTCCATCCGGCTCATGGGCTCCGCGAAGTCCTCCTGCACCTGACGGATGAAGGTGTTTGCGTTCCCCTGCGTTGGTGCGTTGCGGTAGTCCTCGTACTCCAACAGTTCCTCCGCACCGGGGAAGTCACGGAGGAGGCGCTGGATATAAGCCTGCTGCTTTTTTGTGGCGGGCTGGTCTTGTTGTTCACCTCTGAGCACCTCCACGCCGGGGCGGGTGGCGATGTAGCGGGCACGGTTGGACAGCTTGGCCGTATCCCTGCCGCCCTTCAGGTAGGGGGACATGAACCGGACGCGGCTCATCCGTCAGGGTAGACCTGGCGCTGGAGATCCAGCGCGTCGTCAAAGCTGATCTTCCCGTTGGTGCGCAGCACCTCGTCCACCGCGTAGGCCCGCAGCTCCCGGCGGTTCACCGGATCAGCGCGGAAGTGGGCGGCCACAGTGTGGCCCATCATGTTTACCTCCACGCACAGCTTGAACAACAGGGTGCGCAGCCGGTTCTCGTTGTCCGCCAGCGTGCCCCGCAGGGTGTCCACCAGAGCGCGGGAGAGGTACTCCGAGGTGTCCTCCGTGTCCAGGCAGCCCATATAGAACCGCAGGGCCTTTTCAATAAATTCACTGCGCGTTTTGCAGTTGTCCTCCTCCAGCCAGCCGTCCATCCGGCGGATCACACCGGGTGTCAGCCAGACAGCGGTGCGCTTTTTGTTTTCTTCTGCCACTATCATCATCTCCCCTTTCAGAAATACCTTGAATCAAGTCCACTGGTAGGGTAAAATAGACTTACCGGATCCCCGTTTTCTAGGAGGTGTGCTTCCGTGAGTAAAATCTATACTGTGCCCGAACTTCAGAGTGTGCTTTCCCCGATCTTCCGCGCCAATGGGGTGCGGAAGGCGACGCTGTTCGGCTCTTACGCCAAAGGCGTGGCGACGGCACGCAGTGATGTGGATTTGTTGGTGGACAGCGGCCTGCGGGGCCTGGCTTTCTTTGGCCTTCTGGAGCAGGTGACGGAAGCGTTGGACACCCCAGTAGACTTGATTGACGTGTCCCAAGTGGAGACCGGGTCTGAGATCGCGCGCGAGATACAAAAAAGTGGGGTGGCGCTCTTTGAGCAATAAAGATCAGCTCGTTCTGAAAAAGATCCAACAGCACATCGAGTCCATCCTGCGTTATTGTCAGGATGTCCGCAATTTTCAGCAGTTCCAGAGCGACTCCATGTTGGTGGAGGCGACAGTATTCAATCTGATGCAGATTGGGGAACTGGCAAAAGTGTCCCTCAGTGACGAGGCAAAGGCACAGCTTACTGCCATCCCATGGCCGCAGTTGTACGGCATGCGCAACCGCATTGTGCACGGGTATGCGGGTGTCAATATGAACATTGTCTGGGACACGATCCAGATCGATCTGCCCAAACTGCTGGGGGAACTCCAGAACATCCAGAGCGAAAATTGAATCAGTTACAAAACCCACAGGTGGAGCGTGCCCACTCCGCCTGTGGGTTTATTTTGTCCGGAAACCAGGCTGACACAGCGGAACCCGCTGGCGCAGTAGGTGTTTATCTGAACCCGACCACCCCAAACGGCCGGAACCTCCCATTCCGACCACCTGGGCTGAAACCCGGGAAAGCCCCGCACTGCGGGGCTTTGTGGGCGGGAGGCGGGCGCTTGCGACCACCTCCCTTTATCCTAGTACTAAAATCGAACGCCCCAAACCGGGGCGAAACCGGCCCCAACGGGGCGGTTTTCCAGCTGGGCGGGGCCCTGGCCCGCCCTCCTCCTGAAACCGGCACACAGGGTGCACACGGGGCCGACGGCGTGCTCACAGATGGGCCAGGCCGGGGGCCTGGCGGGACTGCTGTGCCTCCGCCAGATACCGGGCCCGGAAATCCGCCAGCGCCATGCCGGTCTGCTCCAGGCAGTAGGCGTCCATCTTTGCCAGCAGCGCGGCCTGCTCCTGCTTGGCCAGCGGATACCGGAAAGAGAACTCATTGCCGTCTCCGCACACCAGGGTGACGTCCAGGGCGGGACAGGGCTGGCCGCTGCGCAGGTCATAGGCGGCGTACACGTTGAGCCAGTCGTCGTTTTCCGCGGGCGCCACGTGGGTGCCAAAGACCGCGTCCGGGTCAAAGGTCACCGGCATATAGAACTGGAGCAGCCCATCGCACTCTGAGAGCTCATCCGCAAAACTCACCTTGTCCACAGGGATGCGGCGCGTCCCAGCCGTGAGCTCCGGCGGCTCCACCTCCTTCTGCACCAGCAGATGGTTGTACTGCTGTGCCAGTGTGCGGCCGGTACGGAGCTGGCAGCAGGACTCCATCTCCCCGCGCAGGACGTCCCGCTCCGCCCTGTTGAGCGGATACATGAATGGGTGCCCCTCCTCTCCAAAATTCCGGCAGAGGGTTATTTCTATGTGGTCCGCCACATCCTGAAGCGCAAAATCATAGGCAGTATGGAGGTTCAGCCAGTCACACAGTGAACTGGTATCCAGCTCCGGGCCAAACACCTCCTGCTGAACTTCTTTGCTGACACAGTCGAGCTGGAAATCCAGCGTGTGGCCGATGCGCAGGATCTCCTCCGGGAACACCAAATCCCCCTGCCGCAGATCCCTGCGGTGGGTCAGTACGGGAACACTCACAGGCTCATCCCTCCCAGTACAGGCCCATTCTGCTCCGGCGCGCTGTTTACCTGGGCCTGCTGTTCCGCCAGACGGTCCAGGATCTCCCGGGCCTGCGTGTCCAGAAGGACGTTCTGTTTTGCCGCCCACGCCAGGTAGCCGTCCAGCTCCACGCCATTCTCCAGCAGGGCTTCCGCCGCTGACGACGCGTGCTCCCGCAGGCACGCATCCAGGGCTTCATAGTCATCCTGGCGCACCTGGAGCACAGACCGCAGCAGCTCCACCGCCATCCACTCGCTGCCCCTGGCGATCAGAGGCCGCAGGGCGGGCGCGGCGCTGCCCTGCGGCTGGAGCCCCTTCCGAATCAGATTGGTGAGGGCGTGCAGGTCACAGGCCCTGGCGGCGTCATAGAGCAGACCGATGGGTGCGGCGGCAGCCTGATCTGGTGGAGCCCAGCGGATGAGTTCCCTGCCCATGGCGGGGTTTTGCAGGTAGGCATACCGCAACACTTCACCGGGCAGGGCGGGGGACGGATTGGCCACCTTGTCCATTGTCTGATCCAGCATCATCTGCACCCGCTGGAGATCCCCGGTGTCCACCGCCCGTTTGCAGGCGTCCAGCCAGACGTCCTCCGGGTAGGGTGACTTTGTCCCAAGCATCAGTTTGGCCATCCGTCTGCCCACGGGGCCCGGTCGGCCCGCCGACTCTACCAGCAGGCTGCCCCGCTCCTCCGGCTTCGTGATCTGAACAGCCAGGGAGGAAAAGGCATAGAGCTCCCCATCCCGGACGGCCAGCAGGGCCCGGTCCGCTGTGCTCATGCGCAGGGGGCGGGCGCCCACCTCGTCCATGTAGGCGGTGATGCTGCCGGTCATACGGCGCAGGAGCTGCTCCGTATTCGTCATCTGTGCCTCCTGCCGCATCCGCTGTTCCAGCAGCGCATCCATGAGTACCCGCTGCTCCTTCGGACTGAGATGGAGCACCACGCCCTCCGCTTTCGTGCCGTCCTCCTGACTCTGGAATCTGGCATAAGCGCCGTGCTCACCGTGAAATGCCTTGGTGATGGCGGAGGAAATGAGGAACATCCGATCCATGTCGGAGCCGCTCTCCCCCAGTGTCTTGCCCGTGGCGAAGGTCTTGATCACAGGCTTGCCGTCCTCCCCGTACCACTTCAGGTACACATCCAGGTAGATCCCCTCGCTGTCCCCGTAGTCCGTGGTACAGAAGAGATCCGCATTCCTGGGGATCACCCTTCCGTCCTCCCAGTCGGCGTCCAGCAGAAAATACTCGTCCGGCAGATAGCCCATGCCCTCCAGCCGGTGCTTCAGCTCCTCATAGACCTCCTGGCCAGTGCGGCCGCTCAGTTCAATGGTCTCCATGTGCCGCTTCCTCCCTCTGCATCTGTGTGGCCTTGGCCGCAGTTGGCCGCCGGGTCCGGTGCCTGTCCGGCCGACACTTGGCGTCCAGGTAGGCCCGGGTCTCCGCCGGTACATAGGCCTCGTATAGCTCTTCCAGAGCCCGCTGGAGCTCCTTCTGGGGCGTGCGTTTGTTCTTGGCGGCAAGAAAATACCGGAGCGCGTCCAGCCGCTCCGGTTCCATGCTCACCGTCAGTTCCGTTTTTTCCATAAGGTTTACCTCCATCATTAGTCATGCAGTCTGCTTTGAAGCTGCCAGCCGCATGCCTCCGGCTGGGAGAAAAACGCGAAGGTCTCCGGTGTCAGGCGCTCCATCTGCGCCGCTTTTTCCGCATTGCTGTGGTTGGTGACATAATAGGCAAAGTAATCCGCGAAATATTCCCGGCAGCTTGTCCCGGCGTAGGCGCGCAGAAAGGCGGAGGCCGCATCGGCCTCCGCCTCGTAAAAGGAGCTGTTCTCAGATGGGAATCCCAGAACGCTGTCCAGAAAGTGCCCGAACTCATGGACGGTGGCCCCTGCCTCGGACACGTAGATGTGCTTTTCATCGTAGTCCGCGGCGCCCGTACAGCTCATCCCATACCGCTGACTCAGGCCGGCCAGGCGCCGGAAGTCCACCGCATACGTCCAGCCGCTGTCCGCAAATGACCGCAGGATGGGCTCCGGTACCCGGCGCAGCTCCAGCAGGTAATCATTCAGGTTCACCCCGGCGGGGTTCTGGATTGGGAACTCTGTGAGCATTGGAGGTTCCTGGACGTGCAGCTCACAAGTCAGCAGGGCGTCCAGCAACGCCGCAGCTTCATCCCGGGTGACCAGCTCCAGCGGCTCAGCACCCGCCGGGCACAGGCCAAGCTCCGCCCCCACCCGCAGGCAGTTTTCGTAGGCGGACAGAGCTTTGCCGCCCGGATACAGGGCGCTGTCATAGATGTGCAGCCCCGCGGCGGCGAAGGCGCTCTGGTACAGGACGCCGCGGCAGAGAACACTCTCCGGCGCGGTCACGGCGGTGACGGGCAGCCAGCCCCGGCGGTATGCCTCGGCCACGCAGCCGCTTTCAGCGGAAGTATCCGAATAGGCCTTGCACAGCATGGCCGCCCACTGCCGGACGGTAATAGGTGCAACCTTTTCGTTCATAGATACCGCCAGTGCCGGCGTCCGCAGCAGGAGCACCAGAACCAGAGCCAGCAGGCCGGAGCATATCTGCCTACATCGTGTAGAACTCAATATGGATCTTCCTCTCTACCTCATCGGGCTGGAATACCTCCGGCTGGGCAAAATGCCGGCCCCAGCGGTCTGCCTGCTCCTGGGTCAGGGAACAGAAGTGTCCGTCCGGGGTATCCCCGGCCAGGAAGAAGGTACCGGCAATGATGTCATCCCCCAGCCTGCGGCTGCCGGGCAGGCCCATCAGCTTCCCCTCCTCATTGCACACCAGGCAGACGTCCTCCAGGGGGATGACCTCAATGTATCCGCCCACCATCTGCTGCATGGCCGCCAGAGTGTTGGGGATGGTGACGGCCTCCGGCGCTTTTCCGGGCTCTACTTTTAAGACCTGAATGGCATCTGCTTTCATGTGCCGAGCCCTCCCAACACGGGGCCGGGCGAGGCCTCCGTTGTGACTGTTGGCTGCCCATAACTGGCGTTCCACTTCGCCTCCACCTCTCTCAGATACCGTTCCGCCAGCTCGGGGTGTTCTCCCAGCAGAGGCCGGACACAGGGGACGCCGTAGTGCGTCTCATGCAAGTCCAAATCATACCGCCCCAATACATAGTGAAGGGGAACATCGTCCATCGGGAAAAAACGTCCCCGTACGGAGCAGGTTTTGCGTTCCGGGTCAATGGACTGGATAATGCCGGCGCGAAGGGTAAAATCGCCGGGGCCTGCGTAGGGTTCTGTGGCGGCAAAGAGCACCGTGTCTCCCACGGCCAGTTCCCTGGCCAGCAGACTGTCCCGCATTTGGTCGATCAGCGCCTCGCGGCTTGTGGAAAGCAGGTTGGCCTCCGGAGCCAGCAGGGCCTGTGCCTGCCGGTAAATTGACGCCGCCTGCTGCTCCGTCACCCCTGGCCTCCATGTACCATCTATCTGGGTGATCCGTTCGCTGTCCGGCAGCCCCGCCGCTGTTTCATAGGCGGCAATAAGGCAAGCCGTATTCTGGATTGAGTTCATATTCTCTCACTCCTCGTTATGTAGTTGGCAGGTAATATCTTGGCTCTGTCCTCTGGCCGTTGACGCGCACCTCAAAATGGAGGTGTGGGCCGGTGGACCGGCCGGTGCTACCGGACAGGGATACAATGTCGCCGGTCTCTACTGTCTGACCTACCCGCACCAGCAGTTGGGAATTGTGGGCGTAGAGGGTGGACAGGCCGCTTCCGTGGTCGATCATCACATAGTAACCATAGCTGCTGTGGTACTGGGCGGCGGTGACGGTGCCGGGCAGGGCGGCCCGGACGGGTGTGCCGGTGGGCACCGCCAAATCCATGCCGGTGTGGCCCCGGGTCTCCCCGGTGAAGGGATCCTGCCGGTAGCCAAACTCCGAGGTGACCCGGCTCTCCCAGCCCGCCCCAATGGGGGAGCAGAAGCCGTCCGCCCCGATGAAGGGCACGTCGGCGCCGGGGATCCAGCCCTCCGTGCCGGTGGACACGCCATACTTCACGATATTGTAGACGCTATCCGCGTTGGCCTGCTGCTCCGGTGTGACCTCCGTTCCGGTAAGTTGTCCGATCTTTTGATAAATCTCCTGGAGGTCTGAAATCGGGACGGCCACGGTATAAGTCTCCTGGGTCTCCACCTCGTTGCCGTCCTCATCCACGGTGGTCACCGTGCGGGTGCGCTCCTCATAGGTGACAAAGCAATCCACAAAGGCCTGTCCAGCGTGGGCCGCCGGGTCATCCGCGCCGAAGTACAGAGCATAGAAAACCGCCTTGACCCGGATGCCATCCAGGGTATCCCCCTCCTCCATCTGTCCCTCCGCCGCCTGTATGGCGGCATCCAGCAGGGCGAAGCTGTCCCGCATCCCCTCGATGCAGGCCCGGTACTCCGCCGGGGTACCCTCCGGGATGGCCCCGCCGTGAAAGCACAGATCTACCGCGGTGCGGTTGTGCTCCGCCCCGCCAGAGAGCAGGGCGCAGAAGAAGGCCAGCAGGAGGATGATTGGGGAGAGCACTGCCGCCGCTACCCATCCCACGGCCTTCCGGCTCTTTTCGTTGGTGAGGATGGACGCGGCTGCCCTGATTGCCAATGCGGGGATCATGTGGCACACCTCCCACAGGAACAGGGCAGGTTGTCCTCCGGGAATACCTGGGGGAGGGCCATCTGCCCCGCGTCGTGCTCCAGGAAGTCCCGCCAGGCCCAGTTCCGGCCCAGCCCCTTGACGGCAGTTAAATGAGGCCGGGCCCTGTCCTCAATGGCCAGGGCCCGGTTCAACAGCTCCGGATATTGGTGGTAGAGGGTGCGGATCTCCCTCCGCTTCATGCTGGGGCAGAAAAAGCAGGAGGACTTCCCCGGCAGGGGGAGTCCAGCCTCCCGGATGGCCTGAATGCACTTATCCCGATCCCAGCCCCACTCCATGAGGGGGTATCCCTTCTGATATTTGCTGTCCGCTTCGTCACGCTCCCGCACCCGCTCCCGGCGCTCCGGTTCCCCGGCATCATAGCCAATGAACTTGACCACCCGGCCGCCGCCGGCCCATACCGCCCGGCAGTGGGGGTCGTGCCGGCAGAACTTCTCCTGGGGGAACACCTTGTGCTTGAGGGAACACTTTTTGTAGCCATAGGCAATGGAGGGGAGGGAACCGGAGCGGAGGCATTCCTGCTCCAGGGTGAGCCGCTGGCCCTCCCGGGTGGTGTACCATACCCGGGTGATGGGCGGCATCCTGTGCTCCGCCAGCCAGCGGTCCATGATTTCCAGATAGGCATAGGTGTGGGGCTGTTCCCCGCCGGGGTCCGCGAAGAGGATGAGATCTACCGGAATGCGCCTCTGCCAAAGCCCTATCAGCATGGCTGTGCTGTTCGTTCCGCCGCCATAGCCCACCACGTTCATCCATCTCCTCCTGTGATCAGCGCGTGCTTATGGGGCGGGGCATGGACGTCCAGCAGGTTGCGGTCCGCGCCGGATTTGAACAGGCAGACGCCGTTATTGGGGGAACTGATCAGGTCGTACTCGGCGCTCTCCAGCTGGAGGTTATCCATGTAGAACTTCTTGTCCACCTTGCCGCCGTGAAAGAGGAACTGGTGGGTGGGGATGGCAAACAGGGGCCGGGTCAGCTCCCGCACCCCCTGGATATCGAAATCTTCCAGATTTTGACTGGATAGGATCAGGCCGGAATTGCGCTTTCGCACCCGCTTGAGGCAGTTGCGGATGTACTCGATGGTGGTCAGGTTGGACAGCCAGAGGTAGAGCTCGTCCAGGGTGGCTACGGTGTTGCCTTTGGTAAGGAGCTGGTCGCTGAGGTAGGACAGCAGGTTGAACAGCAGGGCGTCCTTGACCGAGGAGTTGGCATGAATCAGATCCTTGACGCCAAACACCAGGAACCTTGCGCTGGTGATGTTCGTGCGGCCGTTGAAGTAGACGCTCTCCGCCCCCCGGCACATGGAGTGGAGCCCCAGCAAGAGTTCCCGCAGCAGCTCCCTGGGATACAGAGGGCTGTCCTCCCGGTCATAGTGTTCATAGGCGTCCTCCAGGACGGCGTACAGATCCTCCGCAATGGGCCAGTCCTCCGGCCCCATGGCCGAGAAGTTTGTCTTGTCCGAAATGCCCCATTTCCGGTACAGCCGCTCCAGCATCAGCTCCAGGGTATCCACCTGTTGATGGGTGAAGGGCTTGTAGGCCCGGAAAAAGTCCTTGAGGAAGGAGATGTGCTGGGACAGGGGAGATTGCTGGCGGAAGGCATTGGGCACAGTTGGATCGTCATCCCTGTCGTCGCCAACATCCCACCGCTTGGCCTCCAAAAAGTTGATACGGAACTGCCCGCCCATGAGGTCCGCGTAACAGCCGCCCAGTTTGCCGCAGAGCCAGGTCAGCTCCTGCTCCGGGTCCAGGCAGATCACCGTCTTGCCGCTCTCCAGCAGATTGCAGATGAGCAGCTTGAGCAGGTAGCTCTTGCCCTCGCCGGAGTTGCCCAAGATGAGCACACTGGAGTTGGTCTTGTCCGGTGTGCGGCGGTCCAGGTCCAGCAGGATGTCCGCACCATAGTGGTCATTGCCGATGTAAAACCCGTGAGGATCGCTGCGGCCGGAGTAGTTGATGGGGTACAGGTTGGCGGTGGAGCTGGCGGGCAGCACCCGCTCAAACTGGGCGCCCAGGGCGTTCCGCCCCGCCGGGTTAACGGAGAGGAAGCCCTCCCGCTGGCGGAGGAGCAGGGGATCTGCACTGAGCTTGGCCCGGGTGAGCTCGGCGCCCACCTCGTCCCGCAGCAGCCGCAGCTCCTCGGGGGTTTTGGCCGCCAGCTCCAGGAACACGGCGCAGTGTATGAGGGGCTCCCGGTTCTTCCGGGCGCCGGCAATGATGGCGGCCACGTCCTGTAGGTTGGCCTCCGCCGTGACGCTCCGCTTCAGGTTATCCTGATTGCTCCGATCCAGCCGGTTCTTGTTGACGGCCTTATGGTAGATGGCGTCCTCCTCTGCCGCTGTCACCTGGCGGGCATAGAGATGGAGGGTGACGCCGGCCCGGTTGCAGATGTGGGAGAGCAGGGCCAGCTCCTCGGTGACGGCGGGGTAGCCCCGGAGGGCCAGGACGCAGCGGTACAGCCCGCCCAGTACATAGGAGTCCGTGTTAAACTTCACGGCTGCTGGGGCAATCAGGTCCAGAAAGTCCTTGGACTGGAAGAGCTGCGCTGGTTTTTCCACAGGCTTCTTTTGCTTCCTCTGACTTTTAGCCATGCTCTGTCACCCACCTCTCCCCGTCCACCTGATCAAAGTGTTCGGTCACCATGTCCTGCTGGTAGTACACCGCCAGGATGCGCTTCACATCCTGCTCCCCGGCCAGGCGGACGTGGAAGCCGTGATCCTGGATCTGCTTCTCCAATCGCCGGGGTAGCTCCCGATCCTCTGCGGCCTTGCTGTCCAGCCGGCAGACCAGGACGAACTCCCGGGAGGCGGCGGTGGAGGACTGGCGTGCGTCCAAGTGCTCCATATCCTGCCGGAGCAGCTCCCGCAGGGCGGGAGACGGTTCCTCCTCCAGCCTCCTCTGGTAATACTGCTTGTTTTTCAGAAATGACTCCCTGGAGTCCAGGGCCAGCAGCTCCAGGGATGCCATCCCCTGGAGAAGCCCGGTGAGGGCCCGCACCCGGCCCCGGATACCCTTCGGGGACAGGATGGACAGGTTGTCCGGCCGGAGCAGGTAGAAGAGCAGTTCGTCCCTGCCGCACACCGCGCCGTGCTCCGTCAGGCGGGTGACGCCCATGAGCTGCCGGGTAGTCTGCCGCTGGCGCAGGAGCTGCTGTTCCTTTCTATTCATTGTTCTGCCCCCATTCATAGTATTGCTGCTGCAGGAACAGAAAGCAGGCCGCCCGCCGCAGGAAGTCCAGGACGCTGGAGCCCTCCACCTGGATGGCGAGGAAGGCGTACAGCACGGTACCCACCAGGGGCAGCATGGTCCCCGTCTGGGCCAGCGCCAATACAGAGAGCAGAAAGGCCACCCCGATGATGGCCACGTCCCGCAGCTGCCACAGCCACAGGGTGGCCTTGGCCTTCAGATTGTCTGGGTAGATGAACAAGAAAACACCTCCAAAACAGGAAGGGACCCAGCCTGTCCGGCCGAATCCCTTCCTGTAGTTCATTCTTCTGTACTGCTTTCTTCCACACCCTCGTTTCCGTCGGGTTCTCCTTCGGGCTCAGCGTCGTTCTCCGGGGTATAGGCCTCCTCCGGGAGGTGCGTCCCGTCTCCTGTGCTGGTGTCGACCTCCGCATCCTCCCGCTCCTCCTGGGCCTCCGCCAGGGCCCTGTGGATACAGTCCAGGAAGAAGGCATTCTGTTTGATACCCCGCTCCTGCAGGTAGTCCTTGAACTTCTCGAACAGCTCGCCGGGCACCTGGAATGCCACCGTTCTCTTGTCTGTGTTCATCATGTGTTCCTCCTTATTTTGATTTTCATAGAATGTCTGGATCAGCCACGTCATGTACTGGCTCAGTGTCTGGCCGGACGCCTCCTGCGCCTCCCGTACCCGGGCATGGAGCTCCGCCGGTATGGGCGCGCAGAGGTTCTTAATCGGTTCCGCCATAGGCTGGCCTCCTTCCTGTTTGGTAAAGCAAGTATAGCGATCCCGGCGGCAAATAGCCATTACCAACACCAACAAAGATTTTGCCGGAAAACAAGCATAAGCAACAATGTCAGCCCCCCTCCGCCGCCCGGGCGATGCCCGCCATGATATACTCCACGCATGGCACTGGGACACTATTACCCAGGGCCTTGTACCGGGCGGAGTCCGAGGCGCCGGGCAGGTCTGTCCACCCGGGAGGGAACCCCTGCAGCGCCTCGCATTCCCGCGGGGTGATACGCCGGATGAGGAGGGCCGCCGGCGCGTCATGGCTTGGCTGGCAGACCAGGTCTGTGGCGTCCTTCCCCTGGCGGGCACTCTGGGTGGATGCGGTATCGTCCTCTCTAAATTTGTCCGCCCGCTGGCGGCGGAAAATGGCGTGCCGGTCCACACTGGTCAGGGTATAGGCTACATCATTTTGGATGCCGATGCCGTTGCCGCCGTTGCGGGGCTGCCGGTCAATGGCGTTGCCGCAGATGCAGATGACCGGCTCCGGCTGGAGGGCCAGGGGTAGGTTGTTGCCGCCGGTGCCCGCCCGGGCGGAGAGGGTGGGACACACCGGGTGAGGCCCTGTGTACCGGCTGTCCACGCCGTGGTTCTCAAAAACCAGGGGCTGATGTCCGTGTTCTTGGGCCCGCAGCGTACCGGATATATTTTCGGAACAGTCCATCACGCTGCCGCCCTGGTCGTTGAGGCAGAGCACGGAGGGCATCCGGTTTCCGCTCTGGCCGGCCTTCAGGGTGGGGGCCGCACGCTCCGAGTACCCGATGCTGCCCGCGCTGGCCCCCGCCCCGGCGGAGAACCCGGCTGTGAGCTCTGATGTGCCAATCAGGCCGCACTCATCCCAGGCGGCCAGCCCCGCCTGCACCAGCAGGGCCGCGTGGAGCTGGGGCGGGAGGGGGCGGCCCCGCTCCTTTGCCCGCCGCAGGATGCCCAGGCAGGCCCTCCTGGTCAAATAGTATTTTCGGGGCGGATTGTCCTGCAAAATCCGCGACAAGGAACACCCTGCGTCTCCGCTGGGGGGTGCCGGGCCAGTATTGAGCATCGATGATCCGCCACGCCAGGGAGAACGAAGTTCCCAATAAAATTCGCCCAGCAGGTTGCCAGCCCCAGGGGTGAGGTCGAGGGATAGGAACGGCACTGCCTGTAATGCCGATGATCTGCTGGAGGACGGTCTGGAAGTCCGCCCCTTTGAAGGGGGAAGGCCCACTGCTGAACACGCCTGGCATATTCTCCCAGCAGAACCATCTGGGGCGAACCAGCTTTCCTGCCCGTCCACGTCGTATGTCCGCATTCCGCATCTCCTTTGTTACCCGGATCTGCTCCATGAAAAGCCCGGACCGTGCGCCGGCCAGACCAGCGCGGGTACAACTTGCGGCTGAAATGTCCTGGCACGGGCTGCCCCCGCAGATAATGTCCACCGGCGGCAGCTCCGCCCCATCCAGCCTGGTGATGTCCCCAACGTGGAGCATCTCTGGGAAGTGGTATTTTGTCACCTGGATGGGGAAGGGCTCAATCTCACTGGCCCACAGCGGGGTGATGCCCTGCCGCACAGCGGCCAGCGGGAAGCCGCCGATCCCGTCAAATAAGCTTCCCATCGTCGTCACATGCTTCGCATCGTTCCTTTCCGTGCAGGCACGCAAAGTCACTCGCTCCGCTGCTCCGCCTCTCCCCACGCAACCCGCTTCGCTGGGCTTGCGCGGGGGCCCCGCCACTGTTCTGGTCATTTTGCCGCCTGGACGATGGTGCGGGTGGTGTTGACGGCGGCCTGGGCGGTGTAGACGGCGCTCATGATGTTGGCCCTGGTGGTGGTGTCCAGGCCGAAGGCCCCGGCGATGCGGGGCACCTCTCCGGCGGCCAGCATGAGGCCCAGCCCCAGGAGGGCTTTGTCGCTGAACACCATGAGCCCCGCCACCAGGATGGTGGCCTGGAGGAAAGCGGTGAGGCACAGGCCGATGACCCCCTTGCACCACTGGGTGAAGCCGTCCGTATAGCCCCGGGGGATGGAGAACATGTACAGGGAGCCCACGGCAATCTGGATGAGCAGGATGCCGCCCCGCTTGAGATTGCTGAAAAACACCTTGATCACCGCATAGGCCATGAGGATCATGGCGAAGAGGAGCATGATGGGGTTAGTGCCCAGGCCCCATTTGGCCTGGGCCGCGATATCCGTCAGGCCAGCCCCCTCAAGGCCTGTGAGGATTTCATTGCCCAACTCCCCGATGCTCTTTCCCGCCCCCGTGATTTCCATGGCGAAGGTACCCTGGAGGGAGACGGAGAGGGCGTACAGCCGGACGGGCACAGTGGTGAACAGGCTGACGGCAAAGAAGCCCTTGAGGGCATTGAGAGCGGGCTGCTGGAGATTGCCCCGGCCAGATGCGTACTCAATGCCGCACTCAAAGGCAGATACCACCACGCTGACGGCAAAAAGGGCCCAACCCAGCTGGGAGAAGAAGCGCACCACTGACCGCACCCAGGAGAGGTCGAACAGCTCCACCCCCATGTTTCCCATCTGGGCGAAGAAGGCGCCCAGGAAGCCCACCATCTGGCTGTAAAACCAGTCCAGGATGGACTCCATCACCGGATTGGCCACAAAGTCCCAAATAAACACTCGCCTTCACCGCCTCAGATGCCTACGATATTCCAGATGTAATTGGGGGCCAGCAGCACGAAGATCAGGCAGACGAACAGGATGGCCGCCCCCGTCCACTCAAACTGGCCGTGCTTGCGATAGTCGAAGAAGCACAGTGCCACCTTGACAAAGAATGCAATCCCCAGCACCATGGTGAGGGCGGGGAACACCACGGTGTTGACCACGGTCTTGATCTGGCCGGCGGCATCCGTCCAGGTCTGCTCTACGGCGTCCGCCACGTTGCCGGCGGAGGAGGCGAAGGCTGGGACTACGCACAGGGCGGCCACCACCAGGGCCAGGAGCAGGATTCTGATGCTCTTTTTTCTCAAAGTCACTTTCGTAGCACCTCCATGAAATTGAAGGGCCGCCCGGGTTGGGCGGCCCTCCTGAAGATGGGTTGCTGGAATCAATAGCCGGTGCGGGGCAGGGGCTCCGAGGGCTTGTAGACCTTGGTCACCCACCGGGAGGTGGCCATAATCCACTGGCCGTTGTACACGCCGCCCACGTCCGCCTGGTTGACGAATTGGCTGCCACCGGTAAGCCAGGCGTAGACGGTGGCATAGACCTGGGGTGCCTCCACCTGCCGGAAGTTGGCGGGCACCACGCCGAAGGACATCATAAATTCGGTGACGTACTCGTTGGAGGCCAGGCACAGGGCGGCCTTGGAGGCGTCCAGTACATAGTTCTGCTGGGTGCTCAGGTTGTCCGCCAAGGTGCGCCAAGTGCCGCCACTCAGGTTGGTCTTGTAGACCACCTTATAATTGCCCGGCACGTTGTAGATGCCAGTGACAATCTTGTCCAGCCGCACCGCCTGGCCGGGCAGGGTATCCCTCCAGAAAAATGAGGTAAGGCTGGTGGTGGAGTTGTTGCCGATGCCGCTGAAATCGTAGCGGATCTGTTGGCCGGGCATAACCTCCACATAGCCGGTCTTTTGGATGCTTACATTGGTGTAGAGGCTCTTGTTGGTCATAGCCGCCTTGACAATCTGGCCGGCAAACTCGATCTCCACCTCGATGGGGGTCTTGTCCAGGCCGTAAAAGTCTGCGGCCTTGGACTCCACGATTTTGTAGCGGCCCAGTGGGAGAGGCCGGGAGGATGCAACGCCGTTCTTGTCCGTCTCAACCGTATCGACTAAGTTGCCGGTCCGGGCGTTGTAGATCTCAAACTCTGTGCCGGGGATGGGGGTGCCGGCGGGCCAGCCGTTGACGCTGTTGTAGTCCGCGGAGGTCTTTGTTATCTGGATCTGTCCAGTGATGGGGGTGTTCTCCCACTCTACCTCGGTGGTCTCCCCAGACTCCACATAGACGGTCTTTTTCTCCGTGTCAGGAACATAGCCCTCATTCTCTAACTCTCTGAGATAATACCGCCCGGCCTCCAGACCCTCGATCAGTACATACCCCTCGTTATTCGAAGTGTACTGGCCAACGGGGGTGTTGGTGCTATCATAGAGGATAAACGGCACCCCATAGATGCCCTCGCCGGTGGTGCTGTCCGTTTTGTGGATGAGGATGCCGCTCACCGGCGTGTTCTCCACCTGTAGGACTGTGGTTTCTCCGTTTTTGACCTCAAAATAATGGGGAGTGTCGTCCAACTTGAAGCCCTCCGCGCTCTCGATCTCCACGGCATAGTACGATCCATTCTCCAGGGACAGGAACACCCGGCCATTTTTGTCGGTGGTCACGGTATCCACCAGGGCGTCGTCCATACGGCGGATCTCAAACGTAGTGTTGGGAATCCGCTCCCTGGTGTCATCCGCGTTGACCTTGATGATTTCCACGCCGCCGATGGGGTCGTTATACACCGTGATGGTCTGGGTGTCGTTGGGGTTGATGACCACCGTTTGGGTACGGCTTTCCTCATGGATGGTATAGCCCTCGATGGTCTTGGTTTCCGTGATGATGAATGTCCCCACCAAACTGTCAATGATGATCTGGCCGTTTTCGTCAGTGCGGTAGAGGCCCATGCTGGAGGTCATGCCGCCGTTGTCGTCCACCACCGTGCCGTCCGCCTCGGTGATGGTAAACTCTACCCCCTCCAGGGGCTCATGGGTGACGGAATCCAGCTTGTTGATGACAAGGCCGCCCTTGGGGGTGTTGGTGATGACCACCGTTTGGGTATCTCCACCCTCCCCGATGACTACATTGGTGGAGGGGGCATCCATGACGTACCCCTGGGGCGCCTTGATCTCCGTCAGCACGTATGCGCCGGGGGCCAGACTGGTGATGCGGATCTCACCGCTGCTGTCAGTGGTAAACACCCCGTTCTGGGTCAGGGTGCTGTCACCGATCACCCCGTCCAGGCCCACTTCGCACCCCGACGCGGTCGTGACGCGGAACTGGGCGCCGGCCAAGGGCTGACCGGTCACGCTGTCCCGTTTCTGGATAATTAGGGCCCCATGGGGTTCATTTTTGAAGGTAAGGGAAACGGTGCGGCCCGCCTGGATTTGGATGGTCTGGGATTGGGTGTCGATCTCGTATCCGGCCGGGGCTCTCGTCTCCGTGACAATGACGCTTTTGCCCGGCTCCAGGCCGTCAATACGGATTTCGCCATTTTCGTCGGTGACAAAAATCCCGTTGCTATCTCCGATCACGGTGCCGTCCGCATAGGTGACCTTGAACTCTGCGTCAGGCAAGGTCACACTGGGGTTGGCCGAGCACACCTTGCGGATGAGCAGATTCCCGTCCGGCATGTTCTCGAAGCGGACAGTGATGACACTCTGCTCCCCGTTGTCTGCCAGGTAGACGGTCTCGGAGCTCTGGATGATGCTGTACCCGTCCGCCGGATCTACCTCTTCGACGACGTATACCCCCGGCTCCAGGCCCGTCCAGAGGGCCATGCCGTTGGAACCCGTCACCTTCTGGCCGATCACCGTGCCGCCGGTGCCGGATGCGCCGCCCAGGAAACGGAGCTGGAAGGTGGCCCCGCCCAGGGCCTCGCCAGTCACGCTGTCCGTCTTGTGTACCACGATGGCGTTGAGGGGGACGTTCTCAAATGTCAAGGACTTGTTTCCGCCGCCCTCAATATAGACCTCCTGGGTGGCGGGTTCCTTGATGGTGAAGCCGGGGGCGGGTTCCAGCTCCGTCACCCGGTACCAGCCGTCCCGCAGGCCCTCCAACACGATCTGGCCGCTGGCGTCGGTGAAGTAGGTTCCCAGGTCGTTGAGCTCGCCGGTTTCGGTGTCATTGCTGCCGTACCACACCTGGAACTTGGCCCCCTGGATAGGGCTGCCGGTGATGCTGTCTACCTTCTGGATGGTAAGGGTGGGCTTTTTGTGGTTCTCGAAGTAGACAGTGTGGTTCCGGTTGGGATAGAGGGTGACCAACTGGGGCTTCGCATCCATAAGATAAGGGGAGGGAACCGATTTTTCTGAAATTTGATACACCCCGGGCAGCAGATTTTCCAGGGTGGCCGTTCCGTCTGCCCCGGTCTTGATTTCATCCACGCTGTGGCCGTCCGCCGCCTTGACGGTGAACACGGCCCCCGCCACGGGTGCGCAGGTGTCCGCGTCCCGCTTCACCACCGTCAGATTGGGCCGGATGTCGTTCTCCAGGATGATGGTGGAGGTCTTGCCGGGGAACAGCTCCACATGTCGCTCCACCGGGTCGATGATGTGGTCTGAGGTGGTGTCCAGCTCCTTGACCGAGTACACCCCTGGCTCCAGACCGGAAATCAGGATTTCGCCATTTTCATCAGTGGTACGGTCCAGATACCGGCTGCCGTCCTCGATTTTGGAGATGCGGAAGGTGACCCCGGCCAGCCGGGAACCGTCCGCACTCAGCTTGATGAGGTGCAGGGAGGGTTTCACAGAGTTGGTGAACACAAAACGGGCTGTCTGGTTGGCCTCCATCTGGATGATCCGCTGGGCCTCGTCGATGATGTAGCCGGGGCATTCCAGCTCCGTCACCACGTAGGCCCCGGTGGGCAGCTCGGACAGGTCGATTTCGCCGTTTTGGTCGGTAACAAATTCCGCCGGGCCAAAGCTGTCGTCCACCGCCTCAATGCGGAACCTGGCGTTGGGGATCACCTTGGAGGGGTTGGCGCTGTCCACCTTGACCAGCCAGATGCCGGGCTTCTGATCGTTGAAAAAGTAGAGCTCTTTGATGCCGTCCCCGGCGGAGAGTTCGATCTCCTGGGGAGTGGGATCCACCAGATGGCCGCTGTCCCCGGTGTCCACCTCCTGCACCCGGTAGGTGCCCGGCCGGCAGTCCGTGAGCAGGATTTCTCCCAGGGCGTCCGTCTCGTAGTCCCCCAGCAACTCACCGTCCCGCCAGATGCGGAAGGTAACGCCGGACATGGTCTCATGGCTCAGGCGGTCATACTTGATAATCTTCAGACCGGGCAGGGCCTCATTCTTCAGGGTATAGGGGACGCATTCCCCGCTGACTACCGTCGTGGTATGGATCTGCGGGTCTCGCTTCCACCCCTCGGGCGCGGCCAGCTCCTGGATTTCATAGGCCCCCGGCTTCAGATTTGTAAACGTATAAGAGCCGCCTGTTCCGGTCACGCCGGAATAGGTGGCTCCGCTTTCGATGTGCTTGATCTGTATTTTGGCTCCCGCCAGGCTGGCCCCGGTGGCCTCGTCAATCTTCTCAATCCGCAGATCGCCATAGGGTTCGTTTTCAAAGGCGACTTCGGCCACCTCACCATACTTCACAGAGACCTGCTTGACCGGCTCCTCGTCCAGCAGATGATACTCCGGGGGCACCCGTTCGTAGATGGTATAGTTGCCCACTTCCACCAGGGGGATGGTGATGGAACCGGACTCCGGCGTGGTGTAGACGCCGATGGTTTCCCCGTCCGGGCCCACCACCTCGAAGGTAGCGCCGGAGAGGGTGACAGTAGTGCCCGCCTCATACTTGGTGATCTTGAGGGCGGTCTCGCTGGGAGGGGGCGTAGGCTCGTCCGGGGCATCCGGCTCGTCGGTATCCGAATAGTTAGAGATGGCGTTTCGCAGCAGGCTGGTTTGGGGATCGGTATCGCAAAGATAGCTCTGGAGCTTGCCGTATTCATCCGTTTCCTGGCAGAGGGCATAATAAACGGCGTAGCGGTAGACATCAGCAGAAAGGGTAAGCTGGACGCTGCCGCTCCGTCCCTCCACGCTGGCCGCCGGATACAGCACCTTAAATTGTCCACTGTAGCCGTCTCCGGTATTGGAGACCTTGACCTGGGTAATATCCTGTCCGTTCATGTCTGTAATTCTGGTGCCATCAGGTACGTCACCGGGATTTTGAAACTGGATATTGACGATATGGTTTACCACCCAAGTATCCGAGGTGGCAGTAAATACCTGCTGGAGATATGCTTCTCCGTCAAGGGTGACAGGGTACGCCTGCTCCCGGTCTGTAGTGACCGTAATTTGGGGTTCAGCCACATGATCCCAGGTCATGCCTTGGGTATAAATCCTGGTTGTGGCATCCAGAAGCTTTTCTCCAATTGTCCGCTCTGAGCCGGTAAGGCCGGGGGCCACGGTGACGTCGTTGATGTCCCACTCGGGGATCAGGTAACACCACAGGGCAATCTTGCCGGCGTAAAAGGCCTGATATTTGTTATCCAGCCCCAGTTCCTCCAAGGAGCGGTGGGGGTACATGTTGGCAATCAGCCCTACCACCTTAGGATCGCTGGCCTTCTCCTCAGCCAGATAACGGATGCTCTCCCCCTCTGGAACTGTTTGGGGCACGCCGTACTGGTTGGGGTTGACACAGTACGCTGGGATTTCCTGGATTTCTCCGGTAGTATTTTCGTAGAGGAAGTAGGTGTACGACTGGGTCTGTACTTTGCCGTTGACGGCCAGATAGTTCATAGAATATCCACCACTATAAATGTCCAGTTCGCCCAAAGCCTCTTCCGGAGTGTCCGCAGCGGCAGCAGATATAAGCAGCAGACCCATGATCAGGACGGCTGTCAATAGGAGCGATATAAGCTTTTTCACAGTATTTCCTCCTCATCGGATTTCAAAAAGAGTAAAAAGAAACCCCGAAACGGTGCATAACCGGCCGTTTCGGGGCTTTGCCATATCATTCGTTCTGTTGTGGGTAGTTACATACCCATTACGTTGTATTCCGTATAGAGGTATTTCCCATTTTTATAGACATCCCATGCTTCCACCTCAAACCGTGCCATTGGGGCGGAGTAGAAGACGCGGGTGAGCTGTTCGTCCCGCCAGGGCCAGAATGTTTGCACACCGCTGGACTCTGTAATCCCCATAGACAGGCGTAGGATGGGTTCCCCCTTAGAGTTGAGCTTGATGGCTCCAGCCTCCCATAACTCCGGGCAGTTGGGTACGGCGTTATACAGGGTATACAGCATACGCCGGGTCTCATAGAGGTTCAGGATATGAAGTCTATCCCCAGTTTGGCTCTGGAATCGCAGCACCTGCACTTCCGGGAGCTTCAACTCTGGGAACTGGTTCCAGTCACAAGTCGGCGTGGGCAGCGGGGCCGGGGGCTCCCATAGCTTCAGATCGGTAATCTCATAGGTGGTACCGTCATCGCAGAACACCTTGTCTCCCTCCTTCAGCCGGAGGGGCTCGTCCGACTGGGGGATGGTGACCACCCCGGAGGGGGCGGGCGCCGCGCTTTCCTCTGTGTAAGGGGAGCTGGTGTCTACCAGGACACGGTTGGCTCCCTGGTCATACGCCACGCCGAAGTCCACCGCCCGGCCGACATCCCGGAGCTGCACATAGTTGTGGCCGTGGATGACATACGCTTCCAGATCCACCTGTTTCCCGTCCACATAGAAGGTCTGGGTGCTTGGGGCTGCAGTGAGGGCAGCCACCCCCGCCGATGCTGGCCCTGCCAGGGCCGCGCCGGCCAAGGCACCTGCCAATACCGCCGGAATAAGCTGTTTCCTTTTCATACGGTTGACCTCCTTCTTTTCTCTGCTGTCCTTGTGTTCCTTACAGCAACAACATACCGGAAATCCGGGGAAAAGTCTACAGCAAAGAGCAGTTCCTTTTGGAGAAAATCAGCCCGCAAACTCAAGCAGATCACACAATCTCCACCGCCTGCACCTGCCAGCGGTGGGCCCTCTGATTACGCACACAGGTGTAGAGAGTGAGCATGTTCTCGGTGGAAGGGGCGGTGCCGCTGGTATCCGTCTCCTTGACCTTCTGCACACTGGTGACCTCATAGGTGCGGGCGCCCAGCTTGGTGGTCCAGGTGATGGTATCTCCCCGTTCCAGGGTGTGGAGATCCCCAAAGTCATCCCGTACCCCCCGGTTGTGCCCGGCGATGGCGCAGTTTCCATCCCAGATGCTGGTGCCTTTGAAATGTCCCGCGCCCTTCATGAGCGTGGAGCTGTCTGTACCCTCATAGACCCGCACGCTCAGGCCGATGGCGGGGATTCTCAATGTCCCCAGATATCCGCCGGAGTAGTAAAGATCCGACGTCACCGGGGTATAGCCCTGTGTGGCGGATCCCGTTCCCTGCTCCGGCTCTGCGGGAAGGATGGTGGAGGCATCCGCAGAGGGCGGGAACACGATTGGCATCCCGCCGCCGTTGACGGCGCCCACTGCCATGCCCTCCGGGGCCAGGTTGGGCGTGAGCCAGGTTCCGGTGCTCAGGGTATCCGCACTGGCGCTGCCGAAGCCCGGCGGGATGAGGGCGGCATTCTTGCTGATGTCCTCATTTTTCAGAGCCCCGCCATCTGCCGTATGTACCACCTCTACCGAGGTGGGCTTGCCGTAGTCCGGCCCCTCCGGCGCGTCAATGGCGTAATCTAAAGCACCCACCGGGGTGGCCAGGGCCGCCGCCAGGCAGCCAGCTAAGCACAGGGTGGTCAGCTTCTTCATTCCGTATCCTCCTCCTTGGATTCCCGGCGCCGTTTGACGAACAGGCAAGCGCCGATCACGCCGCCCACAGCAAAGACCACGCCCAGCGGGAGCAGGATGGCCGCCCAGTTGAACTGGGCCAGGCCGTCCCCAGACTCCTCCATGGGTGCGGCGGGTTCCAGCGGTTCCCCCTCAAAAATTGCAACGTAACGCACCCGGTTCAGGGCGATGCGGCTGACGGTACCGGTGTAGTCTGCCGTGACAGTATAGCCGGTGACATAGCTGCTGGTGGCGGTGCCGGTATAGGTAGCTACGGCGGTGTAGCGGTCTCCAATGGCGTAGCCGGACATGCCGGTGGTGTTGTCCGTCCGCCAGTCAATGTTCTGGAGGGTGAGGGTACGCCCGTCCTCCTCTATGCTCTTGGGGATGTTGGCGGTATCCTGGCTGGCCAGGTTGGGGTAGGAACGGGTGGCGGACACCTGCCGGGTGGAGCTGCCGTAGCCCGCCGCCTCCACCTGGACAGTGTCCAGCTGGAGGGCCAGGGTACCGGACAGGCCGTCCTCTGTGACGAACTCCTTCTCCTGGGGCAGAAGGGTCAGGATAGACTCCATATCCTTGCTTTTACTCTCCAACGATACGGTCTCCGTGTGCGGACGGCTCTCATGCTCCGGCAGCTCCTGCTGGAGCAGGTCTGTCAGGGTGTAGTGGAAGCCATCCTGCTCGAAGTCCGACCGTGGGATACCGGCAGGGTCCTGCTCCGGGGAGAGGTCATAGACCTTGCGGATCTCCGCCCCGTCCTCACTGCGTGTGACGGAGGTCGGGTAACAGACCTGCACCTCGGGCACTTCGGGGAAGGGCTCCGCTGCCAGGGCGGTGGGGAGCAGCGCCGCGGCTATCAACAGGCCGGCGGCGCATCTCAGAATGGTGTGTTTCACGATGGGGCTCCTCCTTCACATTTTGTCATATTTTGCTCCAGCCGCTCCAGGGTGCGCCGGGCCAGGAGTCGGAACTCCCAGGGCTCCAGCTCCAGGGGGCGGTAGTCGCCTTTGTCCGTGATGCCGTCCGCCCGTACCTTGAGCACCAAGGGCAGGACGGCGGCAGATTCCTTGAGCACCGTGGGGGCCAGCCAGCCCTTGCCGGCCAGGTACACCCACCGAAGGGCGGAGGCAGGATTACCAGGGACGTCGGGCCAGAGGTATTTCCCCGCCAGCTTCTTGCGGCGCTGCTTCTTGTTGACGGGGATGGGTGCCAGGATCTTGCCCTCTATCTGGTAGCGGAGACCCAGGGTCTCCACACAGGTGCGGACAGCTTGCCTTGCCTCCGTCGTGTCTGCCCAGGTGGGCAGCGGCTCCCCCAGCTCTGTGGCCAGCACATCCTCCCCCTCCGGGTCTCCCAGGAGTAGGGGCACATTCTTTACCAGCTCCAGCACGTGGAATCCGTCCGTCAGGCCCAGCACCTTCCGCTTGGTGATCGGGATGCCCCGGTAGTGCTCCACAGCCTCGTCCAGCGTTTGAACCCGCTCTAGGCTCCAGCCCTTGCAGAGAATGCCGCCCTGACCCAGCCGCAGGTCATCCATGGTGTAGTAAGTCATGCTCATGATCCTCCTTATCCCATTCTCATACTGCACATGGAGGGCTTGTCCTGCCGCCCCTGGCTGCGCAGCGCCAGCAAAGGTTTCCGGGCCCAGTCCGGAAGAAGCTCATCCTGGAGTGCGCCGGCGAAATTGGTTCGGTTCCAGCAGGCCTGCTCCCCATCTGCCAGCCGGGTGGCGCGTATGGAGCCGACAATGGAATCGGGATTGCATCCGGGGCCGTCATGGGCATACCAAAGCTGGCCCTGGGGACTCCAGCAGGGCTCGTCCAGTACTGCGGGTGACAACACCAGAACCCTGCCGGTATAGTCCAGTTGGTGCCTGGAATTGGGTATGCAGTGTTCCAGCTCGAACAGGCCCAACGACTGGCAGAATTTACGGTATTGAGTGACAAAGCAGTCCAGCACCGCCGGACTGCCCGGTACCACATAATCGCCGTTGTACCCGTCCAATGGGATATAGAACTGTCTGGCCCACGCCTGGTTGGCCGGGCTGAACAGTCCGGGCCACCAGTTCAGGTGTTGGAGCGTATTGGCCAGAACCCATGCAGTCCGCTGGCCGCCAAACTTATGGATGATTTTGGCCATGCAGTCCGTGCCTGAAACCCCACTGTCATCACAGGCCTTGACAGCACCACTGAGGGCGTCTCTGCAGGCAATGTTCGTCCGTTGGCTGGCCTGCCAGAGCGGCAGCTCACCACGGCGGCGGGCCTCCTCCAAACTGTAGAGGTAAAGGTTGCTCTTACCCATGCTTATTCGCCTCTTGGCTGAGCAGGCAGCCCAGCCTGTCCAGTTCCACACCACAGTGCTCCAGCATGAACAGATAGGCGCTGTCGTATCTCTGAAGTGGGTTGCGCAGTTTCGAGTGGGGCAGCTCCTTCGCTCCGTGGCTTTTCAGAGCCAGCAGGGTAATGAAGTGTACGGCCCGGTCATGGAGCAGATGGACGGCAGACAGCAGCTCCGCGGCGGAGGGCTCCTGTCGGGTGAGCACGATGCAGCCGTACTCTGTATGCAGGGTCAGCCGCTCCGCGTCCTCCAGTCCGGAGAGCTGGAGGGCGGCCCGGGGGATGGCCAGAGTCTTCTTGCTTGTGTCATGGCAGATGGTAAATTTCATCTTCTGTTTTCACCTCGTATTCTTAGTCCTGCGGCCAGTCCCACACCCGGGGCAGCCGCCCGGTGGGGGCGGACAGGATCCGCAGCTCCGGCCGGTCACTGGACACCAGTCCGGGGTTATCCAGCAGGGAGAGCTGGCGGTTGAGCATAGGGCCGGGGTCAAAGTTGGTCATAAGCAGCTCGTGGTACCTGGCGTCCTCCTGCCGGGCCATGGGGTTGGGGCGGTCAAAGCCCACAATGTAAAAGTCCGGGGCGAAGAGGTCCAGAATGTCCGGATGGCTGTTATAGGACAGGACGATGTGGCTGTCCCGCGCCGCCGGGGCGCACAGACAGTCGTGGAGCCGGACGTGGTCCTGGAGGGCAAAGGAAGGGGCGTACATCCTCTCCGCCTCCAGATAGGGCGGGTCTGCGTAGATCACCGCGCCCGGCCGGGCGTACTGCCGGACTACGTCGCAGCAGTCCTTGTTCTCCACCACCACGCCCTGGAGTGCGTCCGAGGCGCGTCGGAGCAGGCCAAGGAAGCGGCGCAGCTCCACGCTGCGCCCGCCGAAGCTGTTTCCGGTGGCACTGTAGCTGTACCGAATACTCAGATAATAGGCCGCAGCCCGCTGTACGTCCGGCAGGTTGGCCCGGCCCGCCAGGAGCTTCTTCACCGCCTGCCTGTCCATGGGCGGGAAGTAGTCTTCGGCAATCTGGAGCTCCTCCTCCAGGAAGTCGTTGGGGTCATACTCATGGTTGAGGAAGCGGAGCACCACCTCGAAGTCCGCCCGGGCGTGGAGGGGCAGGAAGCCCAGCTCCCTGAGCAGCGCCAGGGGCCGGTCCCGGGCGCAGCGGAACAGGTTGACCAAATCCGCGTCGATGTCGTTGTACACCCGCAGGGGCGCGTATCCGGCGCCCAGGCCCAGGGTCACCGCGCCGCTGCCGCCGCAGACCTCCAGCAGGCGGGGCGCCCTCCTGGGGAGCAGCTGGAAGATGTAGGGGAGCAGAAACAGCTTCCCGCCTACCCAGGGAAAGAAGGGCTTAGCGATCCGGCCCACCTCCCTCTGGCAGGCGGAAGGCCCCCATGGCCCTCTCCAAGCTACGGATGGCCTTCTCCACGCCGTCCCGCATTCGCCGGAGATGCCCGATTGTGGCAATCACCTCCCAGGCGTTGGCGGGGTAGAAATAGCCAGTGCGGTCGCTGCAGATGGGCGTCCCGTCTACCCGCAGGTTATGGATCAGCTTGCGCAGCTCTGCCTCATGGACACGGAGTATCTTCTTCAGCCTTTTCCCGGAAACAGCGTTTTCCTGGCCAATGCAGTGCTTCTTCAGGTACTCCAGCAGTTGCTTCTCTTTGGCTTTCATGACGTCCTCCTCCGGGCCGTCCTCCCGAAAAAGGGCACAAAAAACAGAGGCCGCTGTCCCCTCCGGGAAAACGGCCCCTGTTTCGTTTTGATATAGATTTGACCTGGGGTTACATCTGCTGCATCTGTTGGGGCGCCTGGGATTGCGTCTGCTGCCTGGCAATGTATGCACATCCGTCCTCTGTCAAGGTATAGCCCTTCTTCCGCAGCAAATCCAGACCGTACCGTTCCAGATCAATGCAGTCTGACAGGGCCCGATCCACACATCCCAACCGCACGCGCAGATCCATCCGCGCCATGTCTTGGAGCTGATCCGCCCGCACCACCTGGTAGCGGTTCAGGTTCTGCGCCAAATCCAGGGCGGCGGGCAGGGTGGCGCAGTGCTCATACTCCAGTATCCAGAGATAGGCCTGGAGGAACCCCTTCTGCCCCTGGTTCTGTTCCTGGAGGATGAAGCCCAAGTTTTGGCCGTCGTAGATCAGATCTTCCAGCCGTCCGGCATAGGCGTCCTCCAGCCCGGTGATGCCTGGCAGGCTGCACCGGGCCTCCAGCAGGGTGCACTCCCGGATGGTCTGCACGCCCAGAGCGTCCAGGGCCAGCCGGATCTCCCCCGGCCTCACGTCCATGATATCGTTGTAGTCCGGCAGCGCCAGCCATACCCCCTCCGGCACCGCGGAGGAGGCCAGCTTCAGCCGCAGGCTCCAGCTGTAGTCCGGCCCAGGCAGGTTGACCCCGTCGTAGAAGCCCGTCACCCCCTTTCGCGGATATACCACATAGCAGCCCCCTGCGAACCGGCCGGGGTGCTGTGCCTCATACTGCCTGCCCAGCTTGTCCAGGTCGATGTAGTCCCGCAGCTCCAGATAACTGGCGGCATGTTCCTCCAGATAGTACAGCCCCAGATCCTCGTAGCTGCGGATGCCTCCCACCACCTCATATTCGTCCAGCTTGCCCAGCAGTTTGACTGCCACCGCGGTATCACGCACATGCGGATTCCGGAGGATTATGTCCAGGACAATTCCCTCCCGCACCGTTAACATCTCCAGCCGTTCCCGCAGCCATGCCTGCTCCTCCGGCCTGCCGGGGAGCTGTAAAAGTCCTGCTTTGTCCATGGGCGTTTCACCTCATTTCCATCTGTCGGCTGCCCCGGGTGGACTGGGGCGGCAGCGGTTTTTGTACCGGCTGGCCATCCACCCGGGTCAGCAGGCCGTAGTCTGTCAGCTCGCCCCCGTATCGTTGAATCAGCGCCTCGCCGTAGCCGTAGAGGTTCAGGTACCGGCATAGCAGGGCGGCATTCTCCTCCCCCATGGAGCGGCACAGCTCCCCGCGGGCCACGTCCTCCGGAGAGGCGGCGGCCCAATTCAGATTATAGGCGTCCAGCCGTTCCGTTAACGCCATGGCATCCTCCAGTCTCAAGATGGACGACACCTCCAGCACCGCCTTGTACTTGATCAGGGCCAGAGAGTCCCGCTCCGCCAGCACCATCAGCCGGATGGCCAGGCAGTTCAGGGTATCCAGCCGCTCCGGCGTGGCCCACGCTGCCGGAAGCTGGGGTACCCGGCTGTGGAAGGCGGTGACGACGCAGTTGGGGAGGCCCACAGCCTCCATCCGCTCCCGCACCTCCACCAGCTCCTGTCCGGCGGGGAGGGTGAGCTCCACCCGTTCCTCCACGAGCCGGAGTTCCAGCCGAAAGAAGCTAGTCGGGGCCTCCGGCGCGATGCGGGGTTCCTGGCCCTCTGTGGGCTTCCAGTTCCCATCCGGTACCACATACCCCTGCCTGGTGAAGATCCCGCCCTCCGACTGACGGATCCGGCGGCCCAGGAGCTGGAAGTCCAACAGTTCAAACACCTTGTCCGGCACATCCTTCACCTCGGGGATGGAACCGTTTGCCGCGTAAACCCGGCCCAACGAGGCGTCATCCGTGGCCTCGGGCACCACCTGGCAGTGCTCCGCCTGTTCCGCCAATGCGGCAAACGTGCGCAGAGAGATGACACCGCTCCGGCCGCTTTCCAGCCTGACCAGTCCCTCGAAGGCAGTACGCTGCTGTTCACTTAGATTGGCCAGCCGCTCCGCCAGGGCATTGAGCGCGGGGAAGCCCTCGCCAGATTGCAGGCCAGGGAACAGGACGGGGAATTCCCCATAGTCCTCCATCTCCCATTCCACTCTGGTGTCCGGCGCGGGCCGCAGCCGTTCCCAGGCATCCAGGATTGTATACGGGTCTGCTGGAAGCTCCAGTGTCACATAAGTATCCTTGTCCGGATTGCACAGGGATACTGTAAATACCTTATTCAAGTATCATCCCTCCCATCGTCATCGTCGTTCCGGGCTTCATATCCTTCGCCTCGCCCTGCGGGCAATGCTCACTCATTTCGCCGGAACTCCTCTCCCCACCGAACCCGCTGCGCTGGGCTTCGGCGGGGACCCCGTTATCGTGCAATTCCCGGGCCTGCATCTGCCCGAACCGCTCCTGCTCCGTCTGAATCTCCCAGTTCTCACACTGCCACAGGTGGGCGAACAGCTCCCGGCCGCCCGCATCAATGGGGCGTTGTTCAAACCCCTCTCCAAAACCGTCACTGGCCTGACCGGCAGCCATCTCCTTCAGCGTGGTCAATTCCTCCTCTGTAAGAGAGCCCGATACCAGGCATTCCGCCACTCCCCACAGTCTGCCGTCTCTGGCCTCCGCGGTAAAACGGCAGGACAGCACCTTGCGGTTTACGCCATCCTCCCTGTCATAGTAGTGCATGAGGCCGCGTGCCTCCTCTTCCGGAAGTTCTGCCCGGTGGAGCGCCCCGGCAATTGCATCTGCATAGCCGGCCGCTTCCTGGCTGTCCAGGAACCGTTCTCTCTCGTCCCAGTTCCCCCAGCCATCCGGCTCATAAAAGCCGACCGTCATTGGCATGTACAGCTTGAGCAGACTTGGTTCCGGCGGGTGGACGGAGAACATCTCCTCTCCAAGGGTCAGGATACGTTCACCTCCATCGCTCTGCCGGGCATGGAACCGGCCTTCGTCATCGATGTGCTCCAGAGTACCAGCCTCCTTCAACGTGTTTCTGGGATCACCCAGCTCCCATGTTTGGATCCGGCTGCCCGCGGGGAACTGGCCCCGCAGGAAATCCAGCCACTCCTTTGATACATCCTGCATAATGATCTGCCTCCCTTCATTTTGCCGCAAGTGTCATTCGGATAGAAAAGGCCGGCTTCCAAAGCGGAAGCCGGCCTTCAACGGGGTTCTTGCGCATGCTCTGTTTTCTCTGATGGTTCATAGCTTTCCCGCCCTTTCTTCTGGTAAGCACACAACATACCACAGTGTGCCCGTAATATCCAGCAGTTTTTTCACATCTGCTGGATGGCCGCCTGACTTTGGCTTCGCTCCAGCCACAGGGGATGATAAGCTATCTCTGTGATGCCCAGGTCTGCATTGCAGGTGATATGGGCAGCCACGGCAGGGCAGGCTGACGAGATCTGGAACAACGCCTCAGTGAGCTCCGAGTACAAGCCGTTCAGGATACAACGGGGCCCGCCGGGCCTTTCGGCAAACTCCGGTTGATCCATGGTGAGGCGGGCCATGGCCTGGGTGGCGGATATACCTGTTTCCCGGCCGTATGTGATGGCCCGCTTCAAGGCATGCTGCGGATTGAAGCGCCCGAAGTCCATGGTGTAAAACCGCTGCTCCTGCCCGGACTCCACAATGGTGCAGGTTGCAATCCGGCTGAGCTCCTCCGGCCGCTCCGGGCCAAAGAAACCCATAAGCCGGCCCTCCCTGGCCAGGCCGGACACCTCTGCCGGTGTGCGCCCGGCCTGAAGGTAGGCGGCAGCGGCGAACAGCTCGCTGGGCAGGGCGGCGTTTTGGTGCTGGATGATCTCATAGGCGCCCTGGAGCGTCTCCTCACTGAAATTCCGCGCCACCACCCGCAGGGCTGTGAGCATATCGATGTACTCCGTCTCCGCACACTCCCGGTCAAAGCGGTACAGTGCCTCGGTGGTGACAGGGTCCGGCCTGGGAACCAGCTCATTGAGCTGCCGGATAAATTCTGTTTTCTGCATATTCTCTCCCCCTCGGTTCACATGGATAGCCTGCCCAGGGATGGCCCCTGGCTAGGCTGATTTTTGTCGGTCAGCAGTTGTACCAGGGTCTTCAAATCCTCCGGTGCAATCCGCTCCGCCGCCCGGCACAGCCGGTTGGGGCCATTGATGGACAGATGTTCCGATGGAATGCTACGGATGACCTCGTCGGGCAGGGTGCTGCCCACTACCCTGGAGTGTACCTGGGGGCTGTCCCGTATACCGGTGCGACACAGGAGACGTTCCAGCCTGGCCGGGCTGTCCGGCAGAACCAGCAGAGTGCTCTGCCCCTCGCCGGAGGATGCCTCCAGGAGTATGACGAACTCCCGGTCAAGATAGTCCGGGAAGGGGCCGCCCTTCTTGTAGAGCTGTTCCAGCTCCATACCGTTGTCATAGACCACCCCATAGGGGGTTACGGTACCGTGCTCGTCTAGGATCAGCTTCAGGGCCTCCGCCCTGCCGTCTGCCTGTTCCAGCTCGTCCACGGGCATGTGGCCGCCATGGAGCGTTAGGATGTGCGCCTTTCCGATGCCCTCTAGATCTGAGAAGCTTGTAATTACCGTGGCCTGCTGGCAGCAGAAGGTAAGATTGATAAAGTCCGCCATATCAAACGTACCCAGTCTGACCGCCATAGCCTGGAACTGGGCGGCCTCATAGTCGTAAAAGCTGTCCAGCCGCCGGGCCAGGTAGTCCAGCTCGTCCAGATTGGCGCCCACCTTCTCCAGGCGTTTGAGGATGGGGAAGCCGTTCTCCAGCTCGTCCACCCGGCAGTCCCGTTTCAGGCGGGCTCCCAGTTCCATAGCGGCCAGAAGATCCAGGGTGCGCTCATATTCCATGACGGGGATGGGGAAGGGGATGGTCACCTGGCCATACTCCGGGTGCGCCGCGTTGCTCAGGACACAGCGCAGCACCGGCTGTCTGTTCTGTGTGGTCACATCTGCTGCCCTCCCATCTCCGGCCCTTGGCGAGACACGTAATCCTCCAGCGGCCTGGGGTTCTCCTCCCCATACAGGTCATAGACCATATCGTCCACCGCCTTGC
>PPYE01208089.1_pt1 | contig 31157 bp, 18 predicted proteins | sample 1559881 | NCBI WGS metagenome assembly PPYE01 (sample SAMN08240022, study PRJNA423297) | Human gut metagenome, whole genome shotgun sequencing project. | reverse complement strand
TGACCTGTGTGGAAAGTCCCAATTTGTTCAATGCTGTCAATCCACTAGGTATAATACGAGCCTTATCCTTTTCCGCTATAGCGTATGCGATATCTTCTATAGAGGGACGAAGTACACCGAACTTATTCCGTAATGGATATAGATATAGACCTTGAGAAAGACGAATGAGCACCCCCTCTTTCTCTAATCGGGAAAGCGCACGAGTAACTAGCCCATCATTATTCAGATGGGCAAAATCACTCACCATATAAAGCCTGTTCGGTCCGTTTCGGTCTATGATGTTTCGTATTTCCTTTGTCAGTATCGTCTTCATATCCACAATGATTCCACTTGCAAAGATACGATATTACTCTTGATGTAGCAATAAAATGTCCGAAATTCTTAAAGAAAATCGGACATTATAGAATGCTTTGCGGCTTAATACCCCGATCATGAACCGAGTACATTAAGTTAAGGTTATCATAGTTCGCCAATGGGTTGTTCTAACCAACCCTTTGGCGAACATTAACACCATACCTCAAAATGAAGAGCTTTTATTAGACAGTGGAGGTATCAAATAAAAGATAAATACTAATATATAAATTGATTATCAGATTAGTATATAATCATTCTCGGTTCAAGTGTGGAACTGTATGCCACACTCTTACTTGAAGGTCGTAGGAAACCTTGGATACGGATGTAACAATAGCAGCCCACGCTATAGCGTGAGAACCACTATGCTATCCTTGTATCCAATTTGAAAATTTCCTACGTTTTCAAGTACAAGATAAGCATAACGCTTCTTCTTTTTTCTTATGTCTTGGAAAGAGTTGCCTCAATCCGCTTACAAAGATATTTAATTTTATTGAGATACAATCAAATACTATCAAAATTACATTCTGAACCCTCTACTTTTTCTTGGCTCTTCCGCAGACTGTCGTAAACCTTGCCTTAATTTCTTCCATTGTTCCTTGAACCATTCACCTATCGGTTGTCGGTTTATGGTCAGCACCAATTTGTTATCATCGACCGGACTTTTCTCCACTTTGAAAACATCATTCTTGATTTCAAATCTTCGTCTATGCTCTTCGGAATAAATTTTACCATTACACCTGATAGATTCTTTTTTGGTCAAAAGACTGTTTACCATGTCTTTGGTAAATCCGATAGCATAACATAGTTTTTCCATTCTCAACATCTCTTTGAGCAATGGGAACCAGTTGAATGCTTTTTCAAGAATGGTGTTCAATCGTGATATTTCCTTGTCTTTGGTTTCAAGCTCTTGATTATGTATTCCTTGCAGGTTACGAATCTGCTTGCCGTGCTGTTCCTGCATTTGTTGCATCTTGGCTTTTAATTCATCAATACCCTTGTCACGTTTGGCTATTTCATGACGTAAATTCTCGTTAGATTGTTCCAAATCTTTCAATTTACCGCTGCCGAAAAGAGAACCGACACCACTTGCTATGGCGGTGGCTGCATCAGTGGCTACACTTTTGAGCTTGTCGGTGCGTATCTCCGATTTTACCTGTTTCAGCTCCTGTTCGGCAAAGCTTATTTGTTGCTCCTTGTGTCGTTTGGTTTCCTCTATACGTTGCAGTTCAGCTTTCTGTTTTTCAATGATAAAGTCGTTTCGCTCTAAATGCTCTTTGCCAGTGACGGCCTTTGACTGCCCACGTTCCATTATTAGAATGTCGGATGCCAAGCTCTGCATTTCGGTCATATCTTCATCATTAAGTTTTCGGCTTTTTCCGGTTTCGTGGTTCATCCAGTCGAAAACGATATGGGCATGATAATTCGGTTTGAACCATCTTTCGCCTATTTGGAAACTCTCCCTATCTTCGGCTTCGGGGTGTCCGCTCAGCCAATGCCCCTCGTCCTTGTGCAGGAAGATTTGAAGCGGTGTGATGCCCCAACGCCTTTGGCACTCCTCGCCGAATTTACGCACGTCAGCCAGTGTGGTGTCCGGTCTGACGAGTAACACTCCAGGGCAAAGCCCTAATCCCCTCGGGAGAGCCCACAACTACGAAAGCGGAGCGTGTAGTTATAGTGGGCTATAACCGAAAGCTGTTCTTCTTTTTCGGTGACTGGCTGCGCGTCTCTTTGACAGACCGGACTTGCCTTTTTCTTTCAACCTGTTTCTGCAAGTATTCATTCAAGTCCTTGCATCCGTTGTAAGTCTGCGAAGCGTCACGGATGTACAGGTCTCTGCCGTATTCCTTGCGGATTTGTCGGAGAGCTTCCATGCCTGCATGGTCGTTGTCAAAAAAGCAGTGGATGCGTTCGTAGCTGCCCAACGGATAGAGAGCCTTGTTTACATTCGATACGGAGTTCAATACAATGTAGTCCTGTCCGTCCAACTCCGGATAATTCGGGCAGCTCTCCTGTCTCAATGTCAGAAAGGAGAGGTAGTCCATGAATCCCTCGAACACATAACAGGTATTCCTTGCTTTCCCCGACTGCCTGATGTGGGAGATTTCCTTGGGTGCGATGCAACCCTTGAAATAGCGGTTGCGAACCTCAAATCCACCCGAACCATTGGGAAAGGCGATGGCAAAGTACCGTTTGCCATTGTGGGTGAAACGGGCTTCACTACATTCTCTTTTTGCCAGTTCCATATTTATTCCTCTTCCCTGCAAGTAGGCAAGCAGGGCAGGGGACGATAACGGAACAATCTCCAACTGCTTGAACGAAGCTTCTGCTTCTTCCCTTAACGGTGATTTATACCACAGGTTGATACCTTGTTGCTTGACGGGAGAATATCCCAAACTGTGCAGAAAATCTGCTATCCTGATTTGCTTGGCTGTCTGTATATCCATAAAATGATTGTTTTAGTAGTTGGTAAATTGGTTGCTAAATTGATTCGTTTTTCTTTTCGCCCGTACCATTTTAAGAAGTACGGTCTGTATAACCACTTCACTTTATTTTCGTATATATAGGATACGGTAGTAAAGTGAAGTGGTTTTGTACTTCCTGCAACCGCTTCGCTTTATTCCTAATATATAGACCCACAGAATAAAGTGAAGCGATTACAAACAACAGGCTAATAGTGGAAGTCGGGCATGAACGTGTATTTCCTGCCGTTCTCCTGCACTATCATCCGTTTGTTGCGAAGCATGGTGATGAGCGGTACCGCCTTTTGATGGTTCAGCTTTACACCTATTGACGTATAGCTTTTGATTAAGGCATTTTCCAGCTCCTTGTAGCCATATTCCTCTTTCAGTCCGAAAACCGCTTCCAGTGCGATGCGGTGCTGTTGTTCGGTGATGTGCCTGTAAGGGTCAAACTTTTCCTCTTCCGGCCTTCCCGGTTTCTTGGCTTCGGGCTTGTAACCCTCCATGAGTTCGGGCAGGGCATTGTCGTTGATACGGAATGCGAAAGGCTCGAAGTCCATCTGCCTGTCGTCCGTCCACTGCATCAGTTTGGATATGATGCGTGTGGATTCGCCGGGGCTGTTGATGTCATATACCATATCACGAATACCGTCTATGATTACAAGGGCTATGTTGGGGGTATTGTAGATAGCCTGCTCTGCAATCCTGATACGCTGTTCGGGCGTGTATTTCCTCAAAGCAAGAAATTCAAGATTTTCATTGTCCCTGTCATCGGGAAGCCCGGCCATCCGCAAAATACGTTTCATGACTTTCAGGCAATGATAAGGGCTTTGTTCCGTGTCCACATAAAGGATTTTCCGTTTGTCTTCCGGAAGTTCAGCCACATATTGCAGCACTGTGCCGTTCTTCAATGCGGCGGCTACGATAGCTGACACATTGAACGTCTTTTTACTTTTGGCTTTGCCGATGGATGCGCTGAAGTTCCCCAATGTCCCTATGACGGAACCATGTACTTTGAGAATTTCCGGTGCTTTCTCGTAACTTTTCGACAGGCTCAAACGTGAGGCTTGCCAAAGGATTACGGCTTCTTCTGCCGATATTTCCTTGTTGTCTTTCATATAATCCATAAGCACACTTCCCGTTATTTTCGTCCTCCGGTTTTCTTTCCGGCCAGTTCAAGGGCAAGTTCCGCATCAACGATAATCTTGCGTCCTTCCAATCTATTTAGTCGTTAAACAATCAGCCCTGCGCACTGGCTGTTATTTCTGTTCTCGAACGATGCAAAATTAGGTATGGTTATAAGTGGTAAGGATGTGGTTGATATAAATGGAATGTCTTATTATTCATCTGAATATCAGAGAATAAAAATACCACTCAAAAATTAATTTGAGTGGTAAAAGTGGTAATTTCGTGGAATGTCAGGATGTATCACGAATTATCTGAATATGCTTTCCATTTCTTTGGCGAATTTCTGGTTGCTATCACTTGGAAAATCGGAAACGGGTTCTTTGTACTTCGACCTGTAATAGCTCTCGTCAATATCCAGTAGTTTCAATATCTTGTCTCGCCATTCGTCCCTGTATTGCTTGGATAGTTTTTCGCTCATCAGGAATATCAGGTAACACACCCGTATCTTTTCCCTTGCCTTGATTTTTAACCTGTTCTTGCAGGGGTGCAGATTTATATTGGCATAGAAGTCCGCTATGGTAATGGCTTCGAACTGTTCCCCGACACAGGTTTCATAAATAGGCGAAAGCGGCTTCATGTCAAAATATTCATGCTGTTCCTCCGGTGTATTCTGTACTTCTTCTTGCGCATTTTGCTCGACTGATTCCTCCGGTCGTTTTTCTTCCACATCATCAGGAAGGTATTTTTTCAGGACTTCCATGAAAAGAAGGCTTAGGCGGTAAACATCACTGGAAAGGTTTTCGATATATTGAAAAGCCTCTTTCTGGTCTTGCTTTTGCAGTTCATAGAGTTTATCCAATTCCTTCTTTTCCTTGTCGTATTCAGCCTTGCAGCGTTCATATTCCTTTTCTGCCTGTATTTCTTCTTCGTCCGTATGCTCCCGAAAACCAATGAAATCATATCTGTGGTATGCGTCATTCAAAGGCTCGTGCAACTTGGTGGTAATCTCCAACTGGTCTCTAATTGCAGAATTACGTCTGTCTGCGTAGTGAAAACACACACGCTTTATGATGTCATCATTCAGCGGTTTTGTTTCATAAGCCCGTATATTCTTTTCTATTTCGATTTTTAAACTATTGAGAATCAATGTGTATTGTTCTTTATGCTTGTCAAGTACCAGTTCAAGGATAGCGGATTCAAAAGCCTTTGTATCATTGTGCTGCCTGTAAAAATCGGTGATGAATTTTTGCTTGTCAAAAGAAAAAGCATAATTGGTCACCCAATCATTATATATCCTGTTGAGTTCTCCGTATAGGGGAATCAGTTTGTTAATCTCTCCTGCCATAGACCTCAATTTTGGGGATTATTGTTCTTGTCAAGGAAAGATGCCAGTTCTTCTTCCACCTCTTCCACACTTGGCAAAGCTGATTTCAAATTTTCGGGTATAGCCTTGCTCAACTGGTAATCGCTGATGCCTATCGGCTGGTCGTAGCCTGTCAAAGCGTATTGTGCCACAACTTCATCTTTTCCCTTGCACAGCAACAGCCCGATAGTCTTGTTGTCATTTTCTCCCCTCAGTTTGTCATCCACCACATTGATGTAGAAGTTCAGTTGTCCTGCATACTCCGGCTTGAATGGAGTAGCCTTTAATTCCACTACAATGTATGCGTGTAGCGGAATTGAATATAGAATCAAGTCGGCAAAGAAATCGCTGTTGCCAATTTGAAAATGCTTCTGCCGGGCGACAAAGGCAAAACCGTTGCCCATTTCCAACAAATAACGGGTAACGTGTTTTACCAGTTGTTCCTCTATGTCCCTTTCGTCTGCCTTTTCTTTCGCTCCTGCCAAATCGAAGATATACGGGTCTTTCAACAGGTAATTGGCAAGGTCGCTTTGTGGTGCCGGAAGTGTGGCTGTAAAATTGTTTACCTTGTTGTTACTGATTTGTCTGTTATATAGGTTGGTTTCAATTTGTATTTTAAGAACATTGCTGCTCCAACCCATTTCTACCGATTGTTTCATGTACCAATATTTTACACCTAATGGAAGCGAATTATTGAGCATAATTACATGACTTGCCCAATTTATTCTGGCAACAGGGGATGCCAAAAATAATTTTTCTATATCCTCAATCGTTATCCGGTAAATGGCAGATACAGTTTTGGCAACATTCTGAATTTGCGCAAGAGGTTCTTGCGTAAATTCTAACAACTGACTATCAGTGGATTGTATTTGCGCAGTAAGTTCTTGCGTAAATTGTCCGTTGTTTAGTTTCAAGACTTCATCTGCGACCTTCTGTATGCTTGGAACAGATAGCCTTGCATCCGTATCAATGAAACTTCGTAGCACGTTCAGCGGATATGACCGTGCGAATTGGCACATATAAGTAAGGTTACGTTCCGAATAGCCTTTCTTTTCAGGATAATTGAGCCGGATAGCCTTTGCCAGTTGCTTGATGATTTTGCTTCCCCAGCCTTGTAAGTTTTGATGATACAGGATATAGTTTCCTATTTTCCAATAATGGAACAGCATTTGCGCATTGGCTGCGGTAATCAGCCTGACTTGCGCCTGTTCTATTTCCGAACCGACAGCATGAACAAATGCGTCAAAGTCCGTTCTTTCTATATGATGTTCTTTGTTGTTTCCCATGTTTCAATGTCTATTGTTGTCGCAAATATAATTCAAATAGCGGACAATCCATGAAACTGATTGATACTTTTAGAGTTGGTTAAACTTGTTCATGGCATTTGCCTTAATATCATCCGCTATGTCAATGTAGGGTTTCATGGCTTTATAGTCACTGTGTCCCGTCCATTTCATTACGACCTGTGCCGGAATACCGAGAGCCAGCGCATTGCAAATAAATGTTCTTCTTCCTGCATGGGTGCTTAGCAATGCGTATTTTGGTGTAACTTCATCTATACGCTCATTTCCTTTGTAGTAGGTTTCCCTTACAGGCTCGTTGATTTCAGCGAGTTCTCCCAGTTCCTTCAAATAATCATTCATCTTCTGATTGCTGATGACAGGCAATGCCATGTGGTTTTCAAAATGGACTTCCTTGTATTTCTCAAGTATGGCTTTACTGTATTTGTTCAGTTCAATACTCAGACTGTCTGCCGTTTTGACTGTGGTAACTTCAATGTGGTCGGGTTTCACATCGCTTCTTTTTAGATTGCGTACATCCGAGTATCGCAAGCTCGTGAAGCAACAGAACAGAAAGACATCCCTGACACGTTCCAAATACTGCTTGTCTTTAGGTATCTGGTAATCTTTCAGTCTGTTCAATTCGTCCCAAGTCAGGAATATTACTTTTTTAGAAGTTGTTTTCAATTTGGGTTTGAATGTATCGTATGCAATGTTCTGATGATGTCCTTTTTTGAAACTCCAACGCAGGAACCATTTGAGAAATCCCATTTGTTTGCCGATGGTGCTGTTCCTCATATCCTTTGTGTCACGCAAGAAATTGACATATTCGTTCAACCCGAACTCGTTGAAGTATTCAAAGGTTACATCTTCCTTGAACTCTTTGAGGTGGTTTCTCACCGCTGCAAATTTCTCATAGGTGGATGTCGTCCAATTATTCTGGTTGCCACACTCTTTTACAAACTCATCGAACACTTCCCAAAAACTTATCTGCGCTTCTTCCTGCTGTTCTTCACTGTTGTCTTTCATCCGCAGATTGAACGCATCCTTTAGCTGTTGGGTGGTCGGCATGGTTTCCTGTACCTCAAACTCCTTAAACACGTTTTGAATCTCGGCTCTCCAATGCAAAAATGATGTTACGTTTGATATTCATAATTGGGTGCGTTTGAAATTCTACACCCAAATATACACCCAATATTTGGGATAGCAAAAGGCATTTAGAAAGATTTAGATTTACTCTACACTTTGAATAGTATTTGATTATCAGTGATTTGCGGTTTTATGATATTTCTTGAAACTATAGATTCGAGAGCCCCTCTCTCCGCAACAGTTCTGAATAAGATGGAAAACTAGCGGGTAAAGGTCTACAAATCTATGATTTGTAGACCTTTTTTGCTTGTACTCCGTTTGCTTTGAAAGACTTGGAAACTATGTCTTTGTAAATTAATTATAGATAATGAAAGCTGGATGACATCTCCTTTCATAATAAGGCGATGGGATAATGCATTGCCACTGCAAAGCAAGTGCATGCTTTTTGCAGTGCTACTGCATTCAGCTTTGCAGTGGCGCTGCAACACATATGCAGTGTCACTGCAGCATATATGCAGTAGCGCTGCAACACGTTTGCAGTCACACTGCAGCAGATGTGCAGCGACGCTGACCCGGTAGGTGTGTACGGGATTGTATCATGTTTCGTTAAGAAGATATTATAAAGTATCCTTTGAATGTCGTATTTTTGTCTATCCGTAATTTAGAGTAGTCAAAGAAAACTATGAAACACACTCGTATGAAACTAAAAACAGCGGTAAAGAACCTTCATGAAGGCTGGAAATTCCGGCAGGCGAGACTGACCAATTGGTATCCGGCTACAGTTCCGGGAGTAGTCCACACGGACTTACTGCAGAACAAGATTATTGAAGACCCGTTTTTCCGGTTGAACGAACGGGGATTGCAATGGATTGACAAGGAAGACTGGGTTTATGAAACTTGCTTTACTCTTGCTGCCGACATGATGCGGAAAGAGAATATGGAGCTTGTGTTCGAGGGGCTGGATACTTACGCTGACGTTTATTTGAATGATGAATGTATACTGAAAGCGGACAATATGTTTCGCCGCTGGTCTATCCCCGTTAGGCAGTACATCAGGGAGGAGAATAATATATTGAAGGTGTACTTCCATTCGCCGGTAAAGATAGACGTCCCCAAATGGGATGCACTTCCTTACCAGTATCCGGCATCCAATGACCAGTCTGAAAACGGAGGCTTGTTCAACAAGAAGATAAGCATTTTTGCCCGTAAGGCGGGTTATCATTATGGCTGGGACTGGGGCCCACGTCTGGTTACCTCCGGCATCTGGCGTCCGGTGTATATCAGGGCTTGGAGCGATTTGAGAATCAACGATGTGTTTATCGAGCAGAAGGAAGTCGGTGCAGGCAGGGCCGTGATTGCCGGACATGTGGAGCTGGATGCCGATAAGGATATGGACGGAGTGCTGGTCACGATAACAGACGAGGCTACCGGAAGAGTGCTTGGCGAGTGGCAAGCGGATTTGAAGCGAGGCACCAATCGGGTGACCGTTGATTTCGTCCTTCACAAGCCGAAGCTGTGGTGGAGTAATGGACTGGGGGAGCCTTTCCTTTACCGTTTCCGTACGGATATCATTGCAGGCGGGGAATTGTTGGACTCTAAAACCGAAAGGGTGGGCATACGCTCTTTGAAGGTGGTGCATCAGCCGGATAAGGACGGGCATACTTTCTATATAGAGCTGAACGGGCGTCCGGTTTTTGCCAAAGGAGCCAATTACATCCCTTCGGATAACTTCCTGCCGCGCGTCACTCCCGAGAATTATAAAAGGACGATTCTCGATGCCGCCGGTGTAAACATGAATATGTTGCGTGTCTGGGGCGGAGGTATCTATGAGAACGATGTCTTCTATGATTTGTGTGATGAGCATGGAATTATGATTTGGCAGGACTTTATGTTTGCCTGCAGCATGTATCCGGCAGAAGGCGCCCTGCTCGATAATATCCATCAGGAGGCGGTGGACAATGTGAAACGTTTGCGCAATCATGCCTGCATTGCTTTGTGGTGTGGAAACAATGAATGCCAGGATGCCTGGCTGGGCTGGGGCTGGAAGTGCGAGATAGAACGGCAGAACAAGGAATATGCCGACAAGATTTGGGCACAGTACCGGCAGCAGTATCATGTCACCTTACCCGGGGTGGTCAGGGAGTATGCACCCGGAACCTTCTATTGGCCTTCTTCTCCGTTCGCATTCGAGGGAGAGATGTCCGGTACTACTGACGGGGACCGTCACTATTGGAGTGTCTGGCATGGTAAAGCACCCATTTCCGATTATGACAGCGAGAAATCCCGCTTTTTCAGCGAGTACGGCTTTCAGTCTTTTCCAGAGTTCGACTCCGTCAAGCGCTATGCTCCTTACCCCGAAGACTGGGATATACGTTCCGAGGTGATGATGTCCCATCAGCGTGGTGGCGACCATGCCAACGGGCTGATTGAGACTTACCTATTGAATGAATATAAAAAGCCGCGTGATTTCCGGGCATTCCTTTATATGAACCATGTGCTGCAGGGAGATGCCATCAAGACGGCCATCGAGTCGCACCGCCGCCAGATGCCGTATAATATGGGGACGCTTTTCTGGCAGCACAACGACTGTTGGCCCGTAGCTTCCTGGGCGAGCCGTGACTATTACGGACGCTGGAAGGCGCAGCACTATTATACTCGCAAGGTCTATGATGACATCCTGATTTCTCCGGTAGTGGAGGGGGATGATTTGAAAGTATATGCAGTGTCCGACCGCTTGGAGAATACTTCCGGCCGGCTGCAGCTCCAGGTCTGCCGGTTCGACGGCACTGTGGTTTATCACTGGGACAAATCTGTCGGCATTTCCGGTAATGACAGCCGTGTCTGTTTTTCCGCACCGCTTGCCAAGCTGCTGGAGGGGGCAGATAGAGGAACGGTATATGTCCGCGTAGACTATACGGACAAATCGGGCAGGGTGTACCATAACAACTACTGTCTGGACAAGCAGAAGAATATGAATTATCCGAAAGTGGATTTGCAGACCGAAGTCCGTTCCATTGAAGGCGGATATGAAGTGACGGTATCAACAGACAAGTTTGCCCGTGCCGTATGCTTGTCCGTTGCTGACAATGAAAGTGTATATAGCGACAATTATTTTGATGTCCAGCCGAAGAGCAGCGTGCAGGTACAGGTCAGGACGCGATTGTCTGCCGAAGCGTTCAACGCTTCGTTGAGGCTGACTTGCTTGAACAATGAATTCTGATAAGTTATGGAAAAACAAAGCGGAGCAACATATTGAAATGTTACTCCGCTTCTCATTGAGATGTTGAAAAATGTGTTTTCAGGAGATTTAGTTGTTTTCTTTTTTAATGTCTATGGTCATGAACCGTTCACCGTCATATAGACTTTTGACGCGGATGTTCAGTCCTTTTTTCTCTTTCAGCTGTTCCGCTATATTGTCCAGCTTGAAGGAGGCCAGTCCGGTGCCCAGTGTGAGCTGGCTGTCATTGTAGGCATTGTGGCGGAATTCGAGATTGACGTAATCCGGTTTGTCGTTCTCGCCGGTGGATGCTTCGTTGATGACCAGGTTCAGCATGTGCTTCTTATCTTCGTTGTTACTGTGGTAGAATTGATACTTGATGTTCAGATACTCACCCGTAATCCATAAATCCGTGGCGTTGATGTTGTCGTCTCCGATACTGTCCGCCTTTTCGGCAGGCATGGAGTAGATGTCTTTGGTCAGAATATTTTCGATGTGCTTTATTTGGGCATTGTATTCGTAGCCTGGAAGTTTCTCTTCCAGTTCGCGGAAGTAGATGAAAGCCCTCTGGCCGTCTGTTACGGCATAGTCGTGAACATAGGTTGTGTCACTGGGATATAGTTTACTGCCTTCGTCCAGTGAGAAATAGTAGTCTTTTCCTTCGATGACCTTTACCGTACCTACGGCGAACAAAGTGTCATATTTGTCATCCCAATCGTCCAGGCATGATTGCAATACAATGGCAGTCAGGAATAAAAGCATGGATGTTGCCAATGTCATTCTCAGTTTCTTCATAAGTGGTAGGTTTTAGCTCTTTTCTGTTTAAAACTTATTTTTGTATTCAGAAAATGCGGTGAAAAGCTAAATACTGCGTAGTATACTGTTAAAGAAATGAAAGTATGATTTTCTTCTCTGCCTGATGCAGTATTTTTGCGCCGATTGCATTTATAGGGTAAACACGTGTTAAAAGAGAGAATGGAAGAACAGGAATTGGCAGAACGCTGTAGGCAAGGAGACAATCTTGCCCGCAAAGAACTGTATGAGCGCTATGCGGGACGCATGCTCAGCGTATGCCTTCGTTATGCAGGTGACCGGGAGACTGCCCAAGACCTGATGCATGACGGTTTTCTGAAACTTTTTGATTCTTTCGATAAGTTCACTTGGCGGGGAGAGGGTTCTCTGCGGGCATGGATGGAACGCGTAATGGTGAATACGGTGTTGCAGTATTTGCGGAAAAATGATGTGATGAATCAGTCATCGGCCTTGGAGAATGCACCTGAAGCTTATGAGGAACCGGAAGGTTCGTCAATAGATGTCATTCCTCAAAAGGTACTAATGCAGTTTATCAGTGAATTGCCTGCCGGCTATCGTACCGTATTCAACTTATATATTTTTGAAGAGAAATCCCATAAGGAGATTGCTCGACTATTGGGAATTAATGAAAAATCCTCTGCCTCGCAGTTGACGCGTGCTAAAGCGACTTTAGCGGCAAAAGTACGTGAGTGGATGAAAAGAAATGATTAAATGAAGGAACGTATGGAAGATGAATTGTGGTTGAAAAAGATAAAGGACAAGCTGGAAGACTATTCCGAACCGCTGCCGGTTGCCGGATGGGAGCGGTTGGAGAAGGAATTGTCCGTTTCCGGAGCTCCGATAACCGGACCGCATAGGATGATACCTTTCCGTCGCTGGGCGGTGGCCGCGGCAGCTGTGTTGCTGGTGGCGGTTTCGTCCGTCAGTCTGTGGCTGTTGCAGAGTCCGGTAGGGAATGAAATGCGGCATACGTCAGTGCCCGCTTTGGCTGTGGCTCCGGACGTCTTGCCGGAACAGACAGTACCTGCCATACGGACTAATTCCATAGAGCCTGCTTATCGGGCACATGGAAATGCATCGGCGCCCAATAAGGAGGCAAGTCACCCTTTGGTTGCACAACATATCAGAATATCGGTTGGCGAAGAACAGCAGGAGGAAATGCTGCCGGTTGAAACTGCAGATGAGGTTGTCGGTATTGGACAGCAGGCGGAAGAACCGGTAGTGGAAGATACGGACCATGAAACTACAATGCAGACCGAGGAACCGGAGACAAGGGAAGACCGCTATCGTCCGTCAGGCCGGGACAAACTGCATCTTCCGGAAAAAAACAGTTCTGGTAGGGATGCTAAAGGATGGGCGGTTGGCTTGTCCGTAGGAAATACGGGAGGTTTTTCATTGGCGAATGAAGGGGAAGCGAATGTGATGTCGGACTACATGCCTGGAAGTCCTATTTATGGCGGTAACGTAGATTTATCCTCTACGGCCAATGGCATTGTTACTATTCCCGACGGGCAGGAACTGGTTTTTAAGGATGGTATGCCCTATCTGCAAAGACGCGAAAAGAAAATTGCGGATATAGACCATAAACAACCGCTCAGTTTCGGTGTTTCGGTGCGGAAAAACTTGGCGAAGGGTTTCTCTGTGGAAAGCGGGCTGACGTATACCTATCTTGCTTCTGACGTAAGGTATGAGGGCAGCTCGGAAAAGATAAGCCAGAAGCTGCATTATATTGGCATTCCGGTACGGGCCAACTGGAACTTTGTGGATGCAAAGAACTTTACGATGTACGTTTCGGCGGGGGGTGCCATTGAAAAATGTGTGTATGGCAAGATTGGTACTGAGAGTGAGACTGTGAAACCGGTACAGCTTTCTGTCATGGGTGCTGTCGGTGCCCAGTATAACATAAGCAATAGGGTGGGCCTGTATGTGGAACCGGGAGTATCTTATTTCTTTGATGACGGTTCGTCGATACAGACTATACGCAAGGAGAACCCGTGTAACTTTACGTTGCAGGCCGGTATACGTCTTACTTATTGATAGCAGGACAGACATGTTTTTGTCCACTTTCTTGTAGATTCAGAATTTTCTTAATAACTTTCGGCCGTGTTTCTTCGTTGGTGGATGAAGGGACACGGTTTTTTATTGATTGAGAAGAAAGAAAGTAGGTCGGGACATGCCCGGCAATATAACAAACACGTAGTAAAATAGACAAAATGAAGATTAAAAAGAAAGTAGCCTTAAGCGGGCTATTGCTTTGTTGTGCAATCACGGCAAAAGCACAAGTGTGTATTACTCCCCAGGTGGAGCAGCGTGCCAGGGAGTTGGTTTCTCAAATGACGCTGGAAGAAAAAATCGATTACATTTCCGGTCCCAAATCTTTTTATATCCGGGCTGTACCCCGGCTTGGCATACCCGAAATCAGGATGGCCGATGGTCCGCAAGGCATACGTAACAATACTCAAAGTACCTTGTATCCTTGTGGCATCTTGTCGGCTTCGACATGGAACCGTAAGTTGGCTAGAGAGCTGGGACATGGTTTGGCCCGGGATGCAAAGGCCCGTGGGGTAAGTATTCTGTTGGGGCCTGGAGTCAATATCTACCGCTCTCCTCTATGCGGGCGAAACTATGAGTATTTTGGTGAAGACCCTTATTTGACGGGCGAAACTGCTAAAGAATATATCTTGGGAGTGCAGGAAGAGGGAGTTATGGCTACGGTGAAGCATTTTGCGGCCAATAACCAGGAGTGGAGCAGACATCATGCCAGCTCAGATGTGGATGAACGCACGCTGCAGGAAATTTATTTTCCCGCGTTCCGAAAAGCTGTGCAGGAAGCAGGAGTAGGGGCGGTTATGGATAGCTATAATCCGCTGAACGGGGTACATGCCACCGAAAACAGCTGGCTGAACATTGATGTATTACGCAAGCAGTGGGGATTTAAAGGTATCCTGATGTCTGACTGGACATCTGTATATTCCGGTGTGGGAGCCGCTAATGGAGGGTTGGATTTGGAAATGCCCGTCGGTAAATTCATGACCAGGGAAATTCTTATTCCGGCAATAGAGAATGGTATCGTGAAGGAAGAGACCATTGACGCCAAAGTCCGGCATATACTCCAGACATTGATTGCTTTTGGAGCACTTGATACTCCGAGAGAAGATAAATCTATCGATAAAGACAATGCACAGTCTAAGGAAATTGCACTTGACTTGGCGAGAGAAGGAGTAGTCTTATTGAAAAATGATAACGGTACGTTGCCTTACCGGAACGGTAGAACATTGGTAATCGGGCCTAATGCCGATATTATTCCCACAGGAGGAGGAAGCGGATTTGTCACCCCTTATTCGGTAGTGTCACTCTATGACGGTATGGTTCAGTTGAAGGGCGGCAGACAGATAGAGCTGCTGTCTGACAGCATTCTTTATAAGGATATGTCCCAACAGATTTATACGGATGGCAGTTTTACGCAAAACGGTTTTAAGGGCGAATATTATAATACTCGTAATCTTACCGGAGAACTCTTTCAAGCTGCCATAGAGCCTGCCATAGACCATGCCTGGAAATACGGTGCACCGTTCGACGGCATGCCGGTAGATCAGTTTTCTGCCCGTTGGACGGGAGTTTACAAGGCTGACAAGGATGGAACTGTCAAGTTCCAGCTGGCTGGCGATGACGGATACCGTCTGTTTGTAAACGATAAGCTGATTACCGGAGATTGGGGGAACCATTCATTCAGTACCCGCAGTGCATTTATGCAGGTCAGTGCAGGGGAGATATACCGGTTGCGTATTGAATATTTTGATAATGTGGGTGAGGCGACTGTCAGTTTCCAGGCAGGAATGATGGATGAGGAGCGTTTGGCCTCTTCACTGAAGCATGCCAGGAATGTTATTGTATGTGCCGGGTTCAACAGCAGTACAGAAGGTGAAGGGTTCGACCGTCCGTTTGCATTGTCATACGGGCAGGAATATCTCATTAATAAAGTGGCTTCACTTCATGATAATGTGGCTGTGGTGGTGAATGCCGGAGGTGGAATAGATTTCCGCAATTGGGGGCAGAGTGTACAAGCTATTTTGATGGCATGGTATCCGGGGCAGGAGGGTGGAAAGGCCCTTGCCGAAATCATTACGGGCAAGCTTTCGCCAAGTGGCAAACTACCAGTCAGCATCGAGGAAAAATGGGAAGATAATCCGGTATATGGTAATTATTATGACAATCGCAATGTACCTCATAAACGGGTGCAGTATGCCGAAGGTGTTTTCGTAGGTTATAGGGGATATGACCGGAACGGAAAGCAGCCGCTCTATCCTTTCGGGTATGGACTGTCATACAGTAGTTTTGAATATAGTAATCTGAGTGTTGAGAAGACGGGGGGAAGCCGGGTTACGGTAAGCTTTGACATCAAGAATACCGGAAAGATGGATGCTGCGGAAGCGGCTCAGGTATATGTGCGGGATGTGGAATGTTCTGTTCCGCGTCCATTGAAGGAGTTGAAAGGCTACGATAAGGTTTACTTGAAGAAGGGTGAAACCAAGCGCGTTCGGATATTGCTGGATGAGGAAGCCTTTGCCTACTATGATGTGGAATCACATCGGTTTGTAGTGGAAAAGGGGACTTTTGAGATTCTGGCAGGTCCTTCTTCAGCTGATTTACCATTGAAGGCAACTGTTGTTTTATGATAAAATAAATATCAAAACAAGAATGGCAGTATGAAAAAGATAATAATACTGATGGTTTGTCTGTGGGGACTTGGTAACACCTTTACCTCGGCACAAACTACGGAGAAGGAGAAATTCATCTCAAGCTTGATGAAGCAGATGACGCTGGATGAAAAGATAGGCCAGCTTGCACAATGCACCTACCGAGGGAATTTTACCGGACCCGACGGTGGAAATATTCCTAAAGAAGAGTATGTCCGGCAAGGCAGAATAGGCTCTATGCTGAATGTGATAGGAGTAAAGGATATACGCCGTTATCAAGAGCTTGCTTTGCAATCGCGTTTGCGCATTCCTTTAATTTTCGGACTGGATGTTATCCACGGCTATCGTACCGGATTTCCGCTTCCGCTTGCCGAGGCTGCAAGTTTCGATTTGGCCATGATTGAGGAAGCTGCACGCTACAATGCTTTGGAAAGTGCCGCTGATGGTTTGAACTGGGTTTTTGCCCCGATGGTGGATATTTCGTGGGACGCACGTTGGGGACGCGTCATGGAAGGGGCCGGTGAGGACCCTTATTATGGTTCTCGGGTAGCGGAGGCGCGTGTCAGAGGCTTGCAAGGAGACGATTTGGCAGACACGACGACTGTCATGGCATGTATGAAACATTTTGCCGGATATGGTGCACCGATAGCAGGAAAGGAGTATAATAGTGTGGATATGTCAATGGGCCACTTTGCCAATTTTTATATGCCTCCCTATAAGGCGGCCATAAAGGTAGGAGCAGCTACCGTGATGAGTGCTTTCAATGATTTTAATAATATTCCTTGTACTGCCAATGATTTCTTGCTCAACCGGCTATTGAGAGAGCAGTGGGGATTTAAGGGATTTGTTGTGTCCGATTATAATTCGGTAGAGGAATTGGTGAACCACCGTTATGCTGTTGACAAGAAAGATGCCGCAGCCAAAGCGCTGAATGCTGGTCTGGACATGGAGATGGTAAGTACCTGCTACTTGACTTATCTGAAGGAGCTTGTTCAAGAAGGGAAAGTAAAGGAGAGTGTGCTTGATGATGCAGTACGGCGTATATTGGAGAAGAAATATGAGTTGGGATTGTTTGAGGACCCTTTTCGCTACTGTAATCCGGAAAGAGCGGCCAGAATACTCAATGCGCCCGAAGTCCGTAATGCTTCGCTCCGTATGGCCGAGCGTTCCGTTGTATTGCTGGAGAATAGGGAATCTGTGCTTCCGTTGACGGCACAGACGAGGAAGATAGCCTTGATAGGAGGACTCTCAAAATCCCAGTACGATATGGCAGGTGCTTGGGCTGCCACTACGGACCGGAACAAAGTGGTGACCTTATATGATGCATTGGTCCGGAAAGGACTGGAGGTGAGCTATGCTGAAGGCTATGATATGAAGAGCAATCAGTTGACCGGATTGCAGGAAGCATTACAGGCTGCTGAGGCTTCGGATGTCATTGTTGTGGCGGTAGGCGAGAGATTCGGTCAGAGTGGCGAGAAGGCTTCCAAAGTGAATATAGCCATACCCGAGGGGCAGCAGAAGCTGGTGTCGGAACTGGCAAAGACTGGAAAACCTGTCATTGCTCTTGTCATGTGTGGGCGTCCGGTAATCTTCAATGAGATAAGGGAACATGCTGATGCGGTACTGTGTACTTGGTGGCTGGGAAGTGAGGCCGGCAATGCCATATGCAATGTGTTGTGGGGAGAGTATAATCCTTCGGCTAAATTGCCCATGACATTTCCTGCACACGTAGGACAGATTCCCATTTATTATCAGAATAAGAGCACCGGCCGCCCTACCGCATTGAAACAGACCTATAAGGCATCTTATATCGATGCTTCCACTGAGCCTGCCTATCCTTTCGGATATGGGCTTTCGTACACGGATTTTGGATATTCTGATTTGAAACTGCTGCCGGGCAAGGCTGCAGGCGTCCATACGGAGGTGTCGGTAAAAGTGACTAATACCGGTAAGTGTGCAGGAGAGGAAGTAGTTCAATTGTATGTGCAGGATAAGGTAGCCTCTGTTACGCGTCCGATAAAGGAATTGAAGGGCTTCAGGAAAATTCATCTGAATGTGGGTGAAAGCAAAACTGTAGCTTTTCAGATAACTGACGATGCACTGGGATTCTATGACAATGAGATGAATTATATGGTAGAACCTGGTGATTTCGTCTTTATGGTGGGTGGCAGTAGTGATGATGTACAGCAGATTACCTATAACTTGAAAGAATAGGATTCTTACCCTATAAATGAAAAGCAAGGCTGTCTGGAATCATATCCGGACAGCCTTGCTTTTCTGTTTTAGTTGGTTATCACATTCGTGAAATACTCTTTGAACAGTTTTTCTGCCCGTTCCAGTTGTTCCGGAGTATTTTCCTTCACTTCTTTCAATTTGTAATCCCATCCCATGGCTTCGTATTTGTGAACACCCAGACGGTGATAAGGAAGTATTTCCACCCGTTGTATCTGCTGGTATTTGCCAAGACTTTCACCCAGCAGGCGGGTGTCTTCTTCCGAATCGCTGTAACCGGGGACCAGTACATAGCGCAGCCAGAAGGGGTGTTCATGTTCTTCGAGCCAGGCAGCGGTGCGGAGTGTCTGTTCGTTGCTTCGTCCCGTCAGCGTACGGTGGCGTTCGGGATTGAATTGCTTGATGTCCAGCAGCACGAGGTCAGTCAGGCTAAAGAGCTCTTCCACCTTTTCATTCCAGATGCCTCCGTTACTGTCCAGACAGATATGGATGCCGTTCGCCTTCAGCTCCTTGAAAAGAGGAATCAGCGCTTCTGCTTGCAGGGTAGGCTCACCGCCGGAGAAAGTAATACCTCCTTTCTTCCCGAAGAATGCCTTTTGGCTGATAGCCATTTGCAGAATCTCTTCCGGAGTGGTGGGAGTGCCTCCTTTTACATCAATCGTATCCGGATTGGCACAATACAGACAACGGAACGGACATCCTTGCAGGAAAACGACGAGCCGGAGACCCGGCCCGTCGAATGTTCCCATACTTTCGTAGGAGTGTACATTTATCATATTACATTCTTTCGTGGAATGAACGGCTGATGACTTCCAACTGATGCTCGCGGCTCAACTTCACGAAGTTCACGGCATAGCCGGAAACGCGGATGGTGAGTTGCGGATACTTTTCAGGATGTTCCATGGCATCTTCCAGCATTTCGCGGTTCAGTACGTTTACGTTCAAATGGTGGGCACCTTTGGTGAAGTAGCCGTCCATCATGGTTACCAGGTTCTCTACACGTTCTTCCGGTGTCGGGCCCAGTGATTTGGGAACAATGGAGAACGTATTGCTGATGCCGTCCTGCGAGTCGCGGTAGCGCAATTTGGCTACGGAGCTCAAGGAAGCGATGGCACCGTTCTTGTCACGTCCGTGCATTGGGTTGGCACCCGGAGCAAAGGCAACACCTTTGGCGCGTCCGTCCGGAGTGGCACCGGTCTTCTTGCCGTACATCACGTTGGAGGTGATAGTCAGCAAGGAAAGGGTGGGACGGGCATTCTTGTAGACAGGCAGCTTTTTCAGTTCTTCGCTGAAATAGTAAACGAGGTCTACTCCCAGGTGGTCCACACGGTCGTCATTATTGCCGAAGCAGGGGAATGAACCTTCAGTGTCGAAACCTTCGGTCAGGCCGATTTCGTTGCGGCGTGCAGTGACTTTGGCATATTTGATGGCGGACAGTGAGTCTATGGCGATGGAAAGGCCGGCAACACCGTATGCCAGATTGATGCGTGGGTCGGTATCGATGAATGCCATCTGGGCTTTCTCATAATAATACTTATCATGCATGTAGTGGATGATATTCATGGCCTCGTTGTAGACACGGGCTATTTCAGTCAGTACCTTCTTGTAGTTGGCCATAACTTCCTCAAACTTCAATGTCTCACCGGTCAATACGGGAATACCTTTCACCATGACAGTTCCGGTATTTTCGCAACGTCCACCGTTGATGGCGAGCAGCAGGGCCTTGGCAAGGTTGGCACGTGCGCCGAAGAACTGGATTTGTTTGCCGATGGCTTGGTAGGATACACAGCAGGCGATGCCGTAGTCGTCGCAGTTGCGCACTTCACGCATCAGGTTGTCGTTTTCGTACTGGATGGAGCTGGTATCTACAGAAACTTTGGCGCAGAAATCCTTGAAGCCTTCCGGCAGTTCGGGACTCCACAATACGGTCAAGTTCGGTTCCGGAGAAGGACCGAGGTTGTATAGCGTCTGCAAAAAGCGGAAAGAAGTCTTGGTGACCTTCACGCGTCCGTCATTGAAGCGTCCTCCGATGGCTTCGGTCACCCAAGTCGGGTCACCGGCAAAGATATCATTGTATGATTGCATACGCAGATGGCGTACCATGCGCAGCTTGATGACGAACTGGTCTATCAGTTCCTGTGCAAACGTCTCATTGATTTTTCCGTGAGCCAGATCGTATTCAATGAATATATCGAGGAACGAAGATACGTTACCCAGTGACATGGCTGCTCCGTCCTGCTCTTTGATGGCAGCAAGATATGCCATGTATACCCATTGCACGGCCTCTTGAGCTGATGTAGCCGGATGGCTGAGGTCGAGTCCGTAATATTCGCCCATAACCTTGATGTCCTTCAAAGCTTTGATTTGTTCTGCCACTTCTTCGCGTAGACGGATGCGTGCTTCGGTCATCGGGCCGGTGAGGTTGCGCAAGTCCTCCTGCTTGGCTTCAATCAGACGGTCGATGCCGTAGAGAGCCAATCGGCGGTAGTCGCCGATGATACGTCCGCGGGCATAGTTGTCGGGCAATCCGGTAAGGAATCCCAGTGAGCGGAAGGAACGGATTTCTTCGGTATATACATCGAATACGCCGTCGTTATGTGTTTTGCGGTAATGGGTGAAGATGTCTTTTACTTTATCGTCCACTTCCACTCCGTTTTCACGGCATGCTTTTGCTACCACGTTGATGCCTCCGAAAGGTTTGATGGATCGTTTCAACAGTTCATCAGTCTGCAAACCGACAATAAGTTCATTGTCCTTATCAATATACCCGGCTTTATGAGAAGTGATGGTAGATACGGTGGTATTGTCCAGTGAACGGACGCCATTGTTGTTCCTTTCTTCTTCGAGAGCCTTCAGACAGATGTCCCAGATACGTTTGGTACGTTCGGTAGGTCCCTGCAAGAAAGATGCATCCCCGGTATAGGGTGCGATGTTTTTACTGACGAAATCACTGACATTGATTTCTTTATTCCAAAGCCCATTGGTAAAGGTTTTGTTCAATTCCATAAAATTTGTTTTTGTTAGTAGGTTAGATAATGTTATCCTTTAGAGCGCGCAAAAATACTGAATAAATTCCGTAATTTTATAAGAGATACTTCTCTTTTTATGTTGAACAGCATAAAATAACTATTATTAGGTAGTGAATGTCCGGGGGAGTAGAGATGTTAATACTTTCTTTATATGTGGTTTATGAATTGAAACAAGAACCGAATAATAATCTGCATTATTTACAAATGATGTAGGTTTAAGGAACAGTCGTATTCTGAACCTAATTCAGTCGTATAGTGAATGCCATTCAGTCGTATACTGAATAGGGTTCAATCGTATACTGAATGTGGCTCTTTGTAAATATACTGATAGCCAGTAAGTTATAAAACTCTGTCTTGCCCTTGATAAAGTGGTCGATTGCGGCGGTCTTGAAAACCGTTGTGCTGCGAGGCACCCGGGGTTCGAATCCCTGTCTCTCCGCTGAACTAACTGGATAATGAATAGGTAAGTCTCATAAATTCAACGATTTGTGGGACTTTTTTTATTCCATTATCTCTGCCCTATCGGATATTATTTAGCCCTTTATAGAATAAGAATTTATACTTTAGTTTTGACTGAACTTCAGTATATATGTGCAATTTTAGAACAAATAATCTAAAAATGATTTTTTTTTGTAACTTAGCATAATATTTAAAACAAATATGGTAAAAGCTACAAAAGATAATAGGCCTTTTTCAAGTGGTGTGTTTGATTTAGAGGAGTTCAATATTTATACAAAGGTAATTGATTTGCCTCTTGACGGGATTCCGACATATCTAGAAGAAGGGATAAATGGAGTTTGTACCGGAGGCTCTGCTCTTTTTAATGTGTTTTCTAATAAACGCAGGGTTGTGAAGAATGATTTGATAACTATTTTTCCTTATCAGTTGGCAAGTATAACCGAAATCAGTACAGACTTTGCCGTTATTTTCTTTAAAGTACCAAAGAAATTGTTTATGGATACCATTAATGGGCTGGGTAGGCTTACACTTGACTATTTTTTCTATATGAGGAAATATTATAGCTCTCCGCTCAGTGAAGAAGAGTATAAGCGCTTTGTTCATTTCTGTCATATATTGTCATGCCGTGTAGATTTATCTTGTGCCTTTCTTAGGAGGGAATCGGTGATGTATTTATTGAGGGTTTATTATTGGGACTTGTATGTGGGCTATAAGAGTAACCCCAAGGCTATGGCTTCCGTGAAGTTTGTACGTAAAGAGAAGCAGGTTTTTGAATTCTTTTATTTGGTTATAGAGTATCATACTATAAGTCGTGATGTGGCATTTTATGCAGATAAGATGTGTATCTCACCTAAATATCTGACAATGTTAATAACAGATAATACTGGTCGTTCGGCTAAAGAGTGGATTGTGGAATATACCATACTTGAGATAAAAGTCTTATTGAAAGACTCCAATCTTGAAATAAAGGAAGTGGTTTCACGAACTAATTTTCAATCGAATTCTACGATGACACGTTTTTTTCGTAAGCATACAGGCACTACTCCGTCAGAATACCGTGAGAGAATGTTTGTCTGATATTTGGATAATTTGTACTTATACCAAAAGGCAAGAAAGATATGAAAGAATATCTTAAAATAATAGATGAAATAATCGCTCTTGTGGGGTTACATTTAATTCCCAAATTTGTTAATCTATATCAAGGCCAGGTTGACATAAGATGTGAGGAAAATGATACTGGAGTCTTAATTAATATTATTGTGTCTTTACCAGATAAAAATGAACTGCAGGCTTTGCAAAATCAAGTTGGTATGGACTCACTACAAGCCAAACAGATCTTAGAAGGAATATTAAAATTGGAGAAAATGGATTCATGCAAACCATTGGAAAACAGACAACTGGAATTGAAACGAATTTGGCTTAACAAGCTTGTTTCAGTGTTGGAAGAGCATATGGAAAATACAGAGTTTAATGTTGCTATGCTCTGTCAACTGTTGGGAATGAATCGAAAACTGTTGTATCGAAAGATTAAACAGTTGACGGGGGTTACTCCAGTAAGCCTTATTCGGCGTGTTAGGATGATAAGAGCCGCTACACTTTTATTACAAGGCAGATTCACTGTATCGGAAGTAATGTATATGGTAGGCTATTCCAATCCTTCTTATTTTTCCAGGTGTTTCATGGCAGAATATAATATTTCTCCAAGTCAATATGCAATAATTCAAAAAAAAACAGGTGGAGCGTCCGAATAAGGGGGCACTCCACACATGATTCATTGTCTTTTGTTCTGTTATTTTTTATACCAATCCTTACAGTCATTTCCCATTGATTTTGCCCATGTAGCAAAACCGGGATATTGGCTGTCAATTCTGTTCCTTTCTGTTACCGGGGTAAACCCTAGCATCGGTATATCGATAGCAAATGGATATGCTCCTTTACGGTCGATATAGTAAGCATCATCATTGCTGCCAATCAATGACTGATTGGCATAAGCTGTAGCTTTGTGTTTGGGCAGATGAACCTCTGTGCGATTCTGTTCTCCTTGTGAATATTTTACGATGATGTATGGATTATAGGACAATAGCTGATTCTTTAGGAAAGAACCGTTGAATTCTCTGGTGACTACATATTTATTGCCTATATTCTGTTTGGCATTGGACATTACGATAATGGACGAAGTCTCTTTTTCCAATATTGCACCTTCCGGCAAAGTGATTTTATCGCCAATTTGTGCTGCATCTATCTGATAGGCAAATGCGTTAACATATGTAGCGCCATCATGTACCGGAGTGAATTCGTCAACGATCTTCGTTACTATATTCTTTTTGTCGAAATAGACTTTGCGTTCGTATTCTACAATTACGTCATTCATGTCATAATCGCCACCGGAAGGCCAAATATCTTCGAATGCCAGTGTGCCGGTAACATTTTCATCTTCATCGGGTTTGGGTTCTTCTTTATCACCTTCATCGGGAATAGACGGCCTTTCAGGATCGTCAATAGAACTTCCCGGAGTAGCATCTACATAAAATAAAAGGTCACAGTAGCTTTGATTTACACCATCTTCTGCTCCAAGAATCGTCTTGCCGCTTTTTTGGTCTTTAACAGAGACAAAGGCCGACATGTTGTTTTGGGGATTGGAAGTGCGAAGATTTGAATTGTATGGATTATATAAATCAGGCAATTTAAGATAATCTTCTAAATTATTTCCATAACCGTTCTTAAAACCGTCGGCATAAAGAAACCAGCCTACTGTATATCCTGCTGGGAATGTATCATGGGCTTGGCCGTCTTCATCGAAGTAAAGCAGACGAACTTTATTCCCGGATTCTAAAATCAATATTTGGCCGCCATACCAGTCAAAAGACACATTGGGGAATATAATGTATTTCCTCACTTGGTCTACATCGACGGACGTTCCGGTTTTATAAAAATAATATCCGAAAGTATTGTTATAACTTGCACTTCGATTGAGAAAAATGAGATTCAATGCGGTGTTGTCCTCCTTTATCGAAATATTGATAGTTTTTCCATTACCAAGTAATTTTGAATTGTCTTGTCCTCCTTTATTGAAGAATGTTTTCATCCGGTCTGTCAAATCCAAAATACTTTCATTACCAATATTTTTTTCCTTTGTCATATATTGGCTGTTCAGCTGACCTCCTTCTCCCCAATAGCACAGTGAGTATAGATTTTGGGATTTGTTTACTAAATAAGGTACATCAGACGAAGCGCGAGTGACAGACTTTGTTTTAGGATTTGATTTTGCCGACATGTCAAAAATGACAGCATTGTCTTTAATTTCAAGTTCTATGCATCCCGGCAATCCCCATGTCGCAGTATATAAATAAACTTTATTAAGATAGGTAGGAAGCTGCATTTTTCCCTCATACTTACCGCTGTTGTCGGTATAGGTTTTGAACAAGGCTTCTATACCCTCTTTCTTTATCGGCGTACCTTCCACTGTTTCCATCGGATTTTCACCGTAAATTTCTATCAAAGGAGTAAACCCGTAAATGTCATAGTTGACAGAAAGCCGGACATCACTGCGCATCTCAAAGCCGAAATATTTATCCGGGTCAGGAAGAGGTTCTTTTTCACGATTCGGGTCGTATACGTCTTTCTCCATACAACCTGTCATAAGGCCTGAAAGTGCAAGCACTAAAATGAAAGCCCCAATGCTAATTAAGCGGTTTTGTTTCATAAGATATAAAAATGTTATGTTAATTTTATTTGTATGTATTTTTGATTAGTTACTTGCTCTTTAAATACCCGATACATTTTATTATGCAAATTTAGTCTGTATTGCTCAAACTCATTGATACAAAATTGACAAAAGAATGATAGAAAAAGGACAGTTGATTTTTTTTGTATATCCATGTGATAGTTTGTCGGGAGTGTCTTTTTGTTCTTCCTTTATTGGATTTTACCCTCTTTTCAGTATATTTGCGCTCGGCGTTTTAAGAATATTATCTTTGAGCCGATTCCAATACTAAACTAGATAGAATTAATGGAGAAAATAAATGCAGTAATTACGGGAGTGGGAGGGTATGTTCCTGACTATATTCTGACCAATGAAGAAATATCCAAAATGGTAGATACGACAGATGAGTGGATAATGGGGCGTATCGGTATAAAGGAAAGACGTATCTTGCACGAAGAAGGATTGGGGACTTCGTTTATGGCCCGTAAAGCTGTAAAACAATTAATGCAACGTACAAAATCTAATCCTGATGATATTGATTTGGTGATTGTGGCCACTACAACGGCCGATTATCATTTTCCTTCAACAGCATCCATATTATGTGAGAGAGTAAAGCTTAAGAATGCTTTTGCTTTTGATATGCAGGCTGTTTGTAGTGGCTTTTTGTATGCATTGGAAACTGGAGCCAATTTTATCCGTTCGGGAAAATACAAGAAGGTCATTGTAGTAGGGGCTGATAAAATGTCGTCGGTGATTGATTATACCGATCGTGCCACTTGTCCGATTTTTGGTGACGGTGCTGCCGCTTTCATGCTGGAACCCACCCGGGAGGATATGGGAGTAATGGATGCCGTATTGAGAACAGACGGGAAAGGTCTGCCCTTTTTACATATCAAAGCGGGAGGCTCCGTATGTGCTCCATCTTACTATACACTGGACAATCGGATGCATTATATTTATCAGGAAGGACGTACAGTCTTTAAATATGCTGTGGCCAATATGGCAGATGCTTGTGAGGCGGTCATGGAGAGGAATCACTTGGCGAAGGAGGACATTGACTGGGTGATTCCCCATCAGGCAAACATGCGTATAATTACTGCAGTTTCGCAACGTTTGGGAGTATCTCCCGAAAAGGTAATGGTCAATATAGAACGGTATGGAAATACAAGTGCCGGCACGCTTCCATTGTGTGTATGGGATTTCGAGGATAAGCTGAAAAAGGGGGATAAACTGATTTTTACAGCATTCGGAGCAGGATTTGCTTGGGGGGCTATTTACGTGAAGTGGGGATACGACGGAAAAGGTTGAGGCTCTCTGATAAGATTTAGGTTGTTTGTTTCTTTTCTGATACAACTTTTAGTATCTTTGCGAAACAGCAGTTTTTTATTGTGACAAAAAATTGCATGTGTTTTGTTAACCATATAGAAAACTAAAAACAACCAGCGTATTATGAACCAGGAATTATCCATGAGCCCCAATTTATTGGTGGCTGCCCTTCAAAAACCGGCTTCCGAATTTACGAAAGCAGACATTGTTTCCTATATAAAGGAGAATGACATTCGTATGGTGAACTTCATGTATCCTGCGGCAGACGGGCGACTGAAGACACTGAACTTTGTCATCAATAATGAAGCATACCTTGATGCCATACTTACATGTGGTGAACGCGTAGATGGTTCCAGCTTGTTTCCGTTTATAGAGGCCGGTAGCAGTGATTTGTATGTAGTGCCGCGTTTCCGGACCGCTTTTATAGACCCTTTTTCTGAATTGCCCACACTGTCAATGCTCTGTTCTTATTTCAATAAGGATGGTGAACCGCTGGAAAGTTCTCCGGAATATACCCTGCGTAAGGCATGTCAGGCATTCACTACGGTTACGGGGATGGAATTTCAGGCTATGGGAGAATTGGAATATTATGTCATTTCTGAAAATGACGGATTGTTCCCGGCTACCGACCAGCGTGGTTATCACGAATCGGCCCCTTATGCCAAGTTCAATGATTTCCGTACGGAATGTATGTCATATATTGCGCAGGCAGGCGGACAGATAAAGTATGGGCATTCTGAAGTCGGTAATTTTACGCTGGACGATAAGATTTATGAGCAGAATGAAATAGAGTTCCTGCCGGTGCGTGCCGAGGAGGCTGCTGACCAACTGGTGATAGCAAAATGGGTTATTCGTAATCTGGCTAGCCAGTATGGATATAACATTACTTTTGCACCGAAAATCACGGCAGGAAAAGCCGGTTCCGGATTACATATACATATGCGTATCATGAAGGACGGGCAGAACCAGATGCTGAAAGATGGGGCACTTTCTGAAACAGCCCGTAAGGCCATTGCGGGCATGATGAAGCTGGCTTCTTCCATTACGGCTTTCGGTAATACAAATCCTACTTCCTATTTTCGTCTGGTTCCTCATCAGGAAGCACCGACCAACATTTGCTGGGGCGACCGCAACCGTTCGGTATTGGTACGCGTTCCGTTGGGCTGGTCGGCAAAAACGGATATGTGCATGTTGGCAAATCCGTTGGAGACCCCAAGTCATTATGATACTACACAGAAACAGACGGTGGAAATGCGTTCGCCTGACGGTTCGGCCGATTTGTATCAATTGATTGCCGGACTTGCTGTAGCTTGCCGTTATGGATTTGAGATAGACGATGCTTTAGGAATTGCAGAAAAAACATATGTCAATGTAAATATCCACAAGAAAGAAAATGAAGATAAGTTGAAACAACTGGAACAGCTTCCTGATAGTTGTGCCGCTTCTGCCGATTGTTTGGAAAGACAGCGTGCTGTCTTTGAGCAATATCATGTGTTCAGTCCTGCAATGGTTGATGGGGTTATTTCCAAACTGCGTTCTTACGAGGATAGAACCTTGCGTGCAGAGATACAAGACAGTCCGGAGGAGATGCTGAAACTGGTCGAGAAGTATTTCCACTGCGGATAGGAGAAGAAATGAGGGCATAACTCACCGCAGGTTACACAGATTGCTATAGAATTTCTGATAATCAAGAACTTTTATCTGTGTTAATCTGCGGTGATTGTGTATTTTGACACCTCTCCATTATTTCTTTGGCTTTGAATACTGGTTCTGCTTTTTGTATTTCCGATTCGAAGCCGAACCAATAACCATTTTGGGTATTGTCGTCAATGGGTAGAAAACATAAGCGGAGGCTTTCTTTGTAGTTTCCATAGATGACTTCCCAATATTCCGGTGGCATCTGGCGCTTGGTCTTGACTTTCTCTGCTGGTTTTTTCTTTAATGACATGCCTGCCTCTATCCAGGCAATGGTGACCATGATTTTATAGGCCGGATAATGCATACTGCAGAATTCATAGAGTACGAGGCCTCGCTTTTCCAGGCTCATGGGCTGGTCTATAAGATTTTTATCGATTAAAAATTCCAGAAAGCGACGTAGGAAGTCGTTGTCATCCAGAATCAGCTTGCGGGTGATGGCTTGCCAAGCAGTTGTGTTATAGAATCCATCCAGAAGACGTGACAGTTGCCGGGCTGTTTGAAGCTCGTTGACACTGATTTCATTTGTTTGAAGCACTTCATAAGGGGGGAGAGGAGAATATCGGATGCCTAGTTCTTCCGCTCTTCTTCTCATTTCTGTGCCGGGAAGTAACTTCAGGGATTCAAGCTGTATCTCGCCGGCATTGTATCCGGCAAGTGTACGCACATCTTCAAATATTTCGGATAGGCGGTATAGAGGCAAGCCGGCAATGAGGTCGGCGTGTGTTTCCATATTGGGTAGGGAACATAGGAAACGAAGACCTTGCAGTGAGTCCTCCAGGCTTCCCATCCGACGGCTTTTCTGGAGGACCGGTTCGCGCAGGCTTTGAATACCGGCCTCGAGATGGAGCAATCCTTTAGGTAGCTTTTTCAATTCATTTTTCAGCTCTTCGGATAATAGTGCAGGGTGTATTTCTAAGTGAAAGCATATGTCCGGGTTGAATTCCAGGAAAAGTTGCAGTAATTCTTTAGCACGGCGCGGATTATAATTAAAGGTCCGGTCGAGGACGCGTACGTTTTTTATTCCATGACTGTGGATAATTTGAAGGCGTTCACGGATACTTTCAATGGACAGTGTGCGCACCGGTTTTTCTTCACCGCTGACGCAGAATGCGCATGTGTTGAAACAGCCTCGGGTAGTCTCCAGTTGTACGAATGGTTTGCTCCAATTGAAGAAACTGCTGTTTTCCGGTGGTACGAGCCGGGAAAAGTTAAGTACACGGGCTATGCCGTTGTCTATATATTGCTTTTGAGGATTCATATAGCAGAGTCCCGGAATACTGTTCCATTTTTCCGGCTGGTTCCAGCAAGACAGCCATTGGGGGAATGCTTCTTCTCCCTCTCCCCTGAATACGCAGTCGATGAAAGGGTTTTTATGCAGAAAGTCTTCATTGTTTCCTAAGAATTCAGGTCCGCCCAAGATGAAGCAGCTATTGGGAAGCAATGCTTTTAATCTCGCTGTTATGTGCAACAGTTGTTCGTGGTTGAACAACCATGTTGTTGCGGCAATGATGTCGGGTTGGTGCCGGTATATTTCGTCGACAATCATTCCTACGTTTTCATTGATGGTGGCAGATACGATTTCCCATTTTACGGAATTGTTTTTTGCTATTTGTGCGTGCAGTGCAGGGAGTGCCAACGAAGAGTGTGCATACGAGCTATTGAGGTCTATCCAGAGAATTTTCATATTTGATTGAATTTCATCTTTGCAAAGATAACTGATTTTGCTTTTCGTATAAACAAAAAGGGTTATATTTGCATGTCGGAAATCGAAAATAGTAGAGTTATTGGTATAGAATGTTTTTTGAAAGATGAAATATTCTTTTTGTATTCTTATTTCTATAAGGTGATAACGGGTTGTCTTATCACTGGCTTGATAAAGTAAGGAAGGAAGTACTATTAAGTGTGATTGATACAGAATGCAAAATATCGGAATAAGTTTCCAGCTATTTTGAACATTTTGAGAAAGTAAACTCTTTTGTACAAGGACTGGTTTAGGTAATTGATTCCTTCCTATGATGTAGGGATACTCTGTGAGGAGTATCCCTACAATTTTTTACGGGTCAATGTAAAAACCTGAGGGGTAAATTTATAAATTATTATCTTTGTCTCCAAATTCATAGCTTATGGAGTTAAACGGTTATCGCCTTCTTCTTCCTGAAGGCACTTTAGAGTACTTTGCTCTTGTTGATGTGAAGGAAAGCGTAAATGAAGTTGTGATCTACCTTGAGGAAAAAAATATCGTTCCTGAGAAGTATACAGATCAGGATACTGAGAGTAAAGGCTTTTATGATCCTGTTATTGTTCAGGATT
>PPYE01661946.1_pt1 | contig 31160 bp, 29 predicted proteins | sample 1559881 | NCBI WGS metagenome assembly PPYE01 (sample SAMN08240022, study PRJNA423297) | Human gut metagenome, whole genome shotgun sequencing project. | reverse complement strand
CCAGTCGAAAGAAATAAAATATATTCAATCGGCTTCGCCGCAAATTTTGGGCGATTTGTCAAGTGTTTTTGACGAAAAAGGTGGGGGATTTTAATAAAAAAGGAATCCAAAGCCCTTATAAATCAAGGGATTAAGATTCCGAGAGATTATAAATAAGATAAGGAGGCAGACAATATGTGGATAGACGCATTGACAGATAGAGTAAATGATTGGTTGGATACGGAGACCGGCAGCAAGGTAAGAGATGTAGTGGACAGCCTGTTTCCAGGACTGTTTCCCAGTCCCAAAAGAAAAAGAGTTCCCGTGAGGGTTCCGGTTTCGCCGCAGTATCCCGGAAGAAGAGAATAAGGAGTATGGTATTTCAGCGTATTTGTGTTTACCACAATCGTATATCCATCAAATGGAGCCGAAGAAACTGGTGATGCTTCTTGGATCGGTGCTGCCGAAGCAGTCTGTGAGGCGGAAACGGAAGTATCGGCAGTGACTTGTGTCTGAACAATTCCATCTATAGTCCAGGCGCCATTAAGATCTACCGTATATCCGTCCGGTGTGACTGTATTCATCAGGCAGTATCCATTTGCATCAAAAAAGTAACTTTCGGCAATGCCGTCATAATTACCGTCGATCCACTGCCAGGTATTGGAGGGATAACTCCCGTCATCATTCTGGTACCACCATCCGATGATTTCCTTCTGATTTTGATTATATACATTTTGCAGGACGAGATCAAATAGAATATGCAGAACGCAGAAAATGGTTAACACAATAATGCAGTTAGCTGCCCTTCCCCCGCCTCTCTGCAAACGTAAAGAAATTGTAATACAAATTCCCTTGCTTTTTGCCTGGAATCTTTTTATAGTGAAAATGAGAGGAAGCGCGGTTTAACTGAAAGATGCCGCGGATGCGGCACAAGGCAGGCGGAGGGACCTGCAAAGCAGTTTTCGTTTTGTAAATATATGAGGAGTGTGAAACGTGAAGAAAAAAAGATTTTTGAAAAAGTGGGTGGCGGGAACCCTTCTTGCAGGGGTTCTTTCCATGCAGATGTTTGCTGTTCCGGCATTTGCCCGTCTGGAAGAACAGCTGACTGTTCAGAACGGTCAGTTTATCCGGGCCAATGGAACTGCCATTGAAGGCGCCCTGGCAAAAGGTGTTACCGTTTCCAAGTACCAGAACCGTGCCGGGACCATTGACTGGGCTGCGGCTGCGGCAGACGGAGTAAGTTTTGCCATGATCCGTCTGGGATATCTGAATGATCTGGACCCTTACTTTGATGAGAACATGCAGGGAGCGTTGGCAAACGGAATTCGGACCGGCGTATTTTTCTATACCCAGGCACTGGACGAGGAAACTGCCAGAGAAGAGGCACGGTTTGTGCTGGATAAGATTAAAGATTATCCGGTGTCTTACCCGGTGGCTTATGATGTGGAGTCTCAGTATCTTCTGGATATGGGAAAGACGCCCCAGGAAATTACAAATCAGGTCAACGCCTTCTGTCAGGTAATTGCTGAGGCAGGATACAGGCCTATTGTATATGGAAATAATCTGTGGCTGACAACATATATGGATACTTCCCAGATTCCCTATGATATCTGGTATGCCCGTTACGAAACTTCTGTAAACGAGTATCCCAACCGCACCATCTGGCAGTACACCGATGCAGGTTCGGTAAGCGGAATTCCGGGAGATGTATGCATTGAAGTGGCTTTTGCCGATTATACGCAGCTTTTCCCAGGTACCGGATGGAGACAGATCAACGGCCGGTATTATTATTATAAAGATTACCAGAGACAGAGCGGATGGATTCAGGAAGGCGGCATCTGGTACTATCTGAAGGAAGACGGAGTTATGGCTGTTTCGGAGACCTGTGTGGTGGATGGAATTGCATATACCTTTGATGGGTCAGGAGCATGGATCGGATAAAAGGGGCTATGCGGATCTGATGGAAACAAGTAATTTTCGGACAGTGGAAGAAGAAAACATGGAAAACGGCATGGCTTTAAAAGTCATGCTGTTTGCATTTATGCGTGTGCAGAACGGCAAAACAGTGGTATGATAGCAGTATGGAGGATGAAATCGGTTCGTAAAATGAAGGAGAGACAGGTATGAAAAGAAGAGTGAGAATGAAACCGGGAAAAGGACAGTCGGCGGCAGGGATGGCAGTGGGTATTCTGTTCTGCCTGCTTGGGATCTTTGTTGTAATTCCATCCTTTGGAGTTTTTGGCATCTTCTGGACGGGAATGGCTCTGATCATTACCATCATGAATGGGATCAACGCATTTTCAGATAAGGGAATCACTTCTCATGAAATATATATTGATGACGGACAGGAACCAGATGCGGATCGTAATACCTGGCGGGATGATGGGGAAGATGCAGACACCTGGCAGAATTCCCAGGACCCGGAAGTGCGGCTGCGGCGGCTGAAACGTCTTAGGGAAGAAGGACTGATCACCGATGAGGAGTACGAAGCCAGGAGAAAAGAGATCATACGGCAGATCTGATAGATGCGTGTGCCGCAGAAGATGGAAAGCAGAGAAATGAGGCGGAAGAATGGAACAGATATCAATGTTTGATGTGATGGAAGAGCGGGAACATACGGCTCCACTGGCCAGCCGGCTGAGGCCGGAGACCCTGGATGAATTTGCCGGACAGAAGCAGCTGGTAGGAGAGGGCGCTGTTCTGCGGCGGCTTATTGACCGGGATCAGATTCCTTCCATGATCTTCTGGGGGCCTCCAGGCGTGGGAAAAACTACGCTGGCCAGCATCATTGCCAGGACGACCCATGCGGAATTTATTAATTTCAGTGCCGTGACCAGCGGGATCAGGGAGATTAAAGAGGTAATGGCCCGGGCGGAAGAAGGCCGCAGAATGGGGAGGAAAACCGTTCTTTTTGTAGATGAGATTCATCGTTTTAACAAAGCACAGCAGGATGCCTTTCTTCCTTTTGTGGAAAAGGGCAGCATTACCCTGATTGGCGCCACCACGGAAAATCCTTCTTTTGAGATTAATTCCGCTCTTTTATCCCGATGTAAGGTTTTTCTGCTTCAGGCTCTTTCAAAGGAAGATCTGGTAAGCCTTCTTAAAAGAGCCCTGGAAAGTCCCAAAGGATTCGGATATCTTCAGGTGGAAATTTCAGATGATCTTCTGGAGAAGATTGCGGAATTTGCAAATGGGGACGGGCGGTCGGCTTTGAATACACTGGAGATGGCGGTTTTAAACGGACAGATCCAGGAGGATGGGCACACGCTGGTAACAGAGGAGGTGCTGGCCCAGTGCATCAGCCGAAAATCTCTTTTATATGATAAGAAGGGAGAGGAGCACTATAATCTGATTTCCGCTTTGCACAAGTCCATGCGCAACAGCGATCCGGACGCGGCGGTTTACTGGCTGGCGCGGATGCTGGAGGCAGGAGAGGATCCTCTTTATGTGGCGCGGCGCTTAATCCGCTTTGCCAGTGAAGATGTAGGACTGGCAGATCCCCAGGCGCTGCCTCTGGCGGTAGCCGCTTATCAGGCATGCCATTTTATAGGGATGCCGGAATGTAACGTTAATCTCTCTCAGACCGTTCTTTATTTATCCATGGCGGCAAAATCCAATTCCGCATATGCGGCATACGAAGCCTGTAAAGCGGATGCGCAGAATACTTTGGCGGAGCCGGTACCGCTTGTGATACGGAACGCGCCTACGAAGCTTATGGAAGAACTTGATTATGGAAAGGGGTATCGGTATGCCCATGACTGTCCCGAAAAGATGGCACGAATGCAGTGTCTTCCGGATAATCTGAAGGACAGGCAGTATTACCGCCCCACAGAGGAGGGATGTGAAGAGAAGATAAAGAAAAAGCTGGAGCAGATCAGGAAATGGAAGGAATCATAGACATTGGTCCTGATCTGAGGATACGTAAACAGCTATATCTTTTACGTCGCAGTTTAAGATTCGGCAGAGATCATTCATGGTAGTCGTGGTGATCGGCTGATTTTTGCGCAGGCGATCGATGGTAGCACTTGAAATATTATGTTTGGTAATCAGAGTGTAGGTGGTTTCGCTGGATTGCTTTAATGTCTTCCAAAAAGGATCATACTGGATCATAAATAGTCTCTTTTCTTTATGACGGACTGCAGGTTAACTGGGAACTGTTTCAAAATTGTAATTATTGTTATTGTAAAGAATAGTCTTGTCATTGACTATAGTCAGTAGTTAGACTATAATAGCAAAGCAGAAAAAAAGGGGGCGACAGGAATTGGATAAGCAGGGAAAAGAATCCGCTGATGCAGAAATTTCGTGGAATGACGAGATCGGAAAGGATGCAATGTGGAAAATACTGGAGTTTGTAACAGAAAGTGATGAAGCCTTTTTTCGGCGGATCACAGAAGGGCTTACGGATGAAGAAGTGGAAGAATATCTGCAGGAATTACCGGAATTTCGTAAATATTGGAAAACTTAAATTTTGGAAATTGATAGTAAAATGTAAGAGAAAAGAAATACTTTTTTACCCTGATTCAGCTATACTAAGAGCAGTTAATATGAATCGGGAGGAATCTGTATGATGAAAAAGATTGTTACTTTTGGCGCGCTGTGCGCGCTTCTCCTTACTTCCTGCAGGTCGGCCGGCGCTGTCCAGACCTCCAGAAGCAGCCAGAGCGATGGGATTCAGCAGGCAGCCAGAGTCCAGGTAGAGAATGTGGATACCCAGGTAATTACAGTTACCAGCCGGGAGACGGTGAAAGTTGTGCCGGATATGGCGGAGATCGTATTTGGCGTTACGTCCCAGAATGCGGACGCTGCGGTTTGTCAGCAGGAAAATCAGGAAAAGGTAAACCAGCTGGTAGAGAAATTGAAAGAACTGGGGCTTGGGGAGACTTCAATCCAGACATCCGGATATGATCTGAGTCCCCGTTATGACTGGCAGAACAACGGACAGATTACCGGCTACGAAGCAGTGACTCAGGTGACAGCTTCTGATGTGTCCCTGGATCTTGTGGGAAATGTGCTGACCCAGTCTGTGGAGGCCGGAGCGAATCAGATTCAGTCGGTATCTTATCTTTCCAGTACATATGATGAAAGTTATCAGGAAGCATTAAAGCTTGCTGTGGCTCAGGCACAGGAAAAGGCCCAGGCCCTGGCAGATGCCAGCGGATGTACCCTGGGACAGGCTGTGCATATCACGGAATACAGCAATAATCAGACGGCAAGATATGTGGCCGGCAATGTGATGGCAGCAGAATCGGATGCAGCTGCCGCACCGGCTGTGGTGATGCCGGGAGAGATTGAGGTTGAAGCCAGCATCAGATAGGAAACCTCTGCCGGGCGTTTTTTGCCGGAAATTTCCGGCATTAAAAATTCAATCTTAATAAATATCATTGGGCTCCGGTTTTGGCATTCGGTCTTTCTCATGGGGAAGGGTAACGTTTAAAAAGATCGCAACCAGTGTAGCGATGACCACCGGAGATTTGCCGAATATGGTGGTTACCCAGTCCGGGAAAAGAGCCAGGGATGCGGAAGCCTGGGATACGCCCATGCCCAGGGCAGCTGCCAGTCCTACGATGGAGGTGTTCCGGTAGTTCATCTCCTCGGTCATTACCAGCTTGATTCCGGTCATGGCGATGGAGGCGAAGACAGAGACTGTGGCGCCGCCCAGGACACAGTAGGGAATGGTGGTCAAAAGCGCTGAAAACTTGGGCAGAAGACCAGCGATCAGGATGATCAGAGCAGCAAGGCCAAGAGTACAGCGATTTACCACTTTTGTGGTGGAGACGATACCTACATTCTGACTGTAAGTAGCGGTGGGAAGACATCCGAAACAGGCGCCGATAATATTGCTGATGCCGTAGCCTAAGATGGCTCCCTGAAGTTCGTCTGTCTTTGGCTCCCGGTTCAGACCGCCGCTGGTAGTGGCGGAGAAATCACCGATGGCCTGCACAGAGTTGATGGCAAAGAGCAGGCCGATGGCTACGCAGGATGAGATTTCAAAATGCAGAGGGAAGTGGAACAGCTGAGGAAGCTGGATTAATCCGGCTTCTCCGATGCTGCTGAAATCTACCATGCCGCAGAAAAATGCCACCACATAACCTGCCGCCATCCCCACCAGAATGGATGCCAGTTTCAGAAAACCGGTGGTAAAGTGATTTAAGAAAGTAACCACTGCCAGGGTAAAAAGTGCAATGGCCCAGTTCTGCCAGGAACCGTAGTCGGCGCTTCCTGTTCCGCCGGCCATATAATTAATGGCGGTGGGATAGAGGGAAAGACCGATGGTAAATACCACAGTACCTGCGATCAGAGGCGGGAAGAATTTGCGGATTTTCCGAATGGTAAGTCCCACCAGGATGGCCACCACGCCGCCTACGATCTGTGCGCCAAGAATGGTTCCGATTCCGTATCCTTCTGCGATGGCCTGCATGCTGGGTACATAGGCGAAGGATACGCCCAGGATAACGGGAAGGCCTGCGCCTAAATGGAGCTTGTTTCTGGGACCGATGGGAAACAGCTGCAGAAATGTAGCGAGGGCGGAAAATACCAGAGAGGCCTGAATCAGGATAACCCGGTCCGCGCCGCTGATGCCTGCTGCGCCGGAAACGATAATAGCCGGAGTAACGCAGCCCACGATCATGGCCACAACGTGCTGCAGGGCTAAGGGAAGGGCCTGGCTGAATTTTGGAATGCCGTCCAGTTCAAAAACGGATGCATTGGTATGTTTCTTCTCCATAACATTCCCTCGCTTTCTACTGATGGATCCGTGTGCCGGTTTTTCCCAGGATTCCATCTTTGGCCTTTTCCAACAGGGTTATCAGAGCGGTCCGGCCCTCTTTGGAGTCGGCAAACCGTACGGCAGCCTGCACCTTCGGCAGCATGGAACCGGGGGCAAATTGTCCTTCCTCGATATATTTCCGGGCCTGGCTGGTGGTGAGATCGTCCAGCCATTCCACTTCCGGTGTGCCGAAATGAATGGCTGCTTTTTCCACTGCGGTCAGGATGATAAGATAGTCGGCATCCAGCTCTTCTGCAAGAAGACAGCTGGCAAAATCTTTGTCAATGACGGCGCTGGCGCCTTTTAAGTGGTTGCCCTGACGGATTACAGGTATGCCCCCTCCGCCGCAGGCGATAACCAGCTGTCCCGAGTCCACAAGAGAGCGGATGGCGCCGATTTCAATGATCTCAGCGGGCTTGGGAGAGGCGACTACCCGGCGCCAGCCTCTTCCGGAATCTTCGCGCATGATGTAGTCATATTTTTTTTCTGCGTTTCTGGCCTGCTCTTCTGTCATAAAATGTCCAATGGGTTTGGAGGGATTTAAAAAAGCAGGATCTTCCGGATCCACACGGATCTGTGTGATCATGGTAGCCACCGGGATATCATAAATGTTCCGGTTGTAAAGTTCCTCACGGAGGGCATTCTGCAGGTCATAGCCAATGTAAGCCTGGCTCATGGCCACACAGACGGAAAGGGGGGTATTGGGCTGTTTGGCATCTTCCCGGCTTAGGGCAGCCATGGCATTGTTGATCATGCCTACCTGCGGGCCGTTTCCGTGGGAGATCACCACCTGGCATCCCTCTTCGATCAGGTCTACGATTGCTTTTGCTGTAATTTTAACGGCTGCCATCTGCTCCGGCAGCGTATTCCCCAATGCATTGCCGCCCAGGGCAATGACGATTCTTTTTTTCTTCTCCATATTTGTCTCCCCAATTCATGATGCAGACAGCCGGCCAGAAGGACAGGCTTGTCTGTCTGGCCGGCTGTCAAGGCGTTGGTATTCCGGATTTACTTCAGGATGCGGGGGGTATTCCGCTCTTCCAGTTTTTTTAAGATCTCCTGGGGATTCTGGAATTTTGCCAGGAAGATCATGGCAGCGATGATATAGGGCTTGTAGCTGGCTTCCTTATAAAGGGGATCGCGGTAGCGGTCGAAGACGGAAGCATCTACCTCACCGGTTTCGCAGCTTACTCCGGTGATATCGGCCGGCAGGCAGTGGAGATAAAGGGCCTTTCCGTCCTTGGTGGTCTTCATCAGCTCTTCTGTGCAGGCCCAGTCTTTATGCTGCGCGTTCTGTGCCAGAAGCTCCTTCTCCAGAGCCTTGATGCCATCGAAATCGCCGTTTCCGTAAAGATCGGTTCTCTTTTCCATGGCGGCAAAGGGAGCCCAGCTCTTGGGGTAAACGATATCGGCATCCTTAAAGGCTTCTTCCATGGAGTTTACTCTGCGGTAGGAACCGCCGGAAGCGGCAGCATTTTTCTTTGCTACTTCTTCTACTTCAGGCATTACTTCATAGCCTTCGGGGTGGGCTAAAACCACATCCATGCCAAAGCGGGTCATCAGGCCGATGACGCCCTGGGGAACGGACAGGGGCTTGCCGTAGGAGGGAGAGTAGGCCCAGGTCATGGCCAGCTTCTTGCCCTTTAAGTTCTCTACGCCGCCGAATTCATGGATGATGTGGAGCATGTCGGCCATACACTGGGTGGGATGGTCAATGTCGCACTGCAAGTTTACCAGAGTGGGCTTCTGCTCCAGGATGCCGGCCTTATTTCCTTCTGTTACAGCGTCAACTACATCGTGCATGTATTTATTTCCTTTTCCGATGTACATGTCATCGCGGATTCCGATTACGTCAGCCATAAAAGAGATCATGTTGGCCGTCTCACGTACCGTCTCGCCGTGGGCGATCTGGGACTTGCCCTCGTCCAGATCCTGTACTTCCAGGCCTAAAAGATTGCAGGCGGAGGCGAAGGAGAAGCGGGTACGGGTGGAATTGTCGCGGAATAAGGAAATTCCAAGACCGCTCTCAAATACCTTGGTGGAAATGTTGTTTTCACGCATGAAGCGAAGGGCATCGGCTACCGTGAAAACGGCTTCCAGTTCTTCATCGGTCTTTTCCCAGGTAAGGAAGAAATCACCGTTGTACATGTCCTTGAAATTTAATGCGTTCAGTTTATCGATATAATCCTGAAGGGTTTTCATATGATTTATTCTCCTTATATAATGAAATATGGTCCGGCAGAATGTGCCGGTATCTGCGTACTGTGAGACTGCTTATTCGGCAGCAGTATTGCTGCAGTAAATGCTGGGAAGTGCGGCGTAAACGGCGGCGCATCTTACCAGATCGTCTTTCCAGGTCTTTTCGTTGGGAGCGTGGGCCTGGGCTTCTGCGCCGGGGCCAAAGCCGATGCAGGGGATTCCATTGCGGCCCATGATGGAAACGCCGTTGGTGGAGAAGGTCCACTTATCGGTTAAGGGGCGGTCTTTGCGGACTGCCATGGTCTCTTCATTTCCGCAGCGCACATCACCGAAAAGTCCCTTGTGGGCTTCTTCCAGTGCCTTGGTTACCTTATGATCCTCCGGGATCACCCAGGTGGGGAAGTAGCACTCGATGGGATAAATCAGTCCTGTGTAGGAAGGACGGGCATATTCATACATGGAAACTTTTACATCCGAACCGTATTTCTTTACGCTGGGAAGGGCGCGGATCTCATCCAGGCAGCTTTCCCAGGTCTCTCCGGCAGTCATCCGGCGGTCAAGGGAGACGGAGCAGGAGTCTGCAACGGCGCAGCGGCTGGGAGAGGTAAAGAAGATTTCCGAGGTGGTTACGGTGCCCCGGCCTAAGAAGCGGGCTTCTTTCCACTGGGGATTGTATTTTTCATCCAGCATCTTTACCAGGCCCTTGATCTCGGTTCCGTCTTCGGCGTCATTTTCATTAAGAGCACGGATATCCTGAAGGATGTCTGCCATCTTGTAGATGGCGTTATCACCGCGTTCCGGTGCAGAGCCGTGGCAGGAAACGCCGGATACGTCTACGCGGATCTCCATCCGTCCCCGCTGGCCGCGGTAGATGCCGCCGTCGGTGGGCTCGGTGGAAACCACAAATTCCGGGCGGACCTTGTCTTCATTAATGATGTACTGCCAGCACAGGCCGTCGCAGTCTTCTTCCTGTACAGTTCCGGTTACCAGTACAGTATACTGGTCGGACAAAAGTCCCAGATCCTTCATGATCCGCGCGCCGTATACGGCAGATACGATGCCGCCTAACTGATCAGAAGTTCCGCGGCCGCCGATCTCCAGGTCATTTTCATAGCCTTCGTATGGATCAAAGTTCCAGTTGTCACGGTTTCCGATTCCAACAGTATCGATGTGCGCGTCAAAACCGATGAGCGTCCTGCCGCTTCCCATGTAGCCAAGCACATTTCCCATGGGGTCGATTTCCACACGGTCAAATTCCAGTTTCCGCATCTCCTCTGCGATGCGTTCGATGTGATCCTTCTCACCGCAGCTTTCTCCCGGGAATTTTACAATGTCACGAAGAAAACGGGTCATATCTTTTTCGTAGCCTTTTGCAGCTTCTCTGATCTGATTAAAATCCATAGCGTTTCATCCTTTCTTACTCTGATAGTCTGCCGCCGAGTAGGCGGCGTTAGTATTCAGCGTTCTTTTCCTTCCCAGACGATGTTTTTATAACGGATGGGGTCGGTATCACCTTCTGTGGAGAAGAGAAGTACGCGGGAATTTTCGTTGAGGCCGATGGCATTTTTCAGGTCTTTGTATTCATCCATGGTCATGATGGCGGCCAGAGCGCCGAAGGGAGCGGCGCCGGATTCTCCGCTGGTTACCGGGACGTCGCCCTTAATGGGGGCGGCCAGCATCCGCATGCCTTTTACAGCTACCCAGTCGGGGGCAGCGATAAATACCTTTACGTGGTTGCGGAGAATATCCCAGGAGATGGTGTTAGGTTCACCGCAGGCAAGTCCTGCCATGATGGTGGGCATGTCGCCGTCTACAATACGGGGATTTCCGTCTCCGGCTGCTGCACCCTTGTAGAGGCAGGCAGCCTCGTCGGCTTCAATCACTACAACTGTGGGAGGATTCTCCGGGTAGCGGTTGGCAAAATAGCCCTGTACAGCACCGGCCAGGGAGCCTACGCCGGCCTGGATAAATACATGGGTGGGCCGTTCACAGCCGAAGTCCTTTAACTGCTCGTCTGCTTCCATAGCCATAGTGCCGTAGCCCTGCATGATCCAGGAAGGAATCTCTTCATAACCATCCCAGGCGGTATCCTGCACCACTACGCCGCGGGGCGTTTTCTCAGCAGCAGCGGCAGCCATGCGGACGCATTCGTCGTAATTTACTTCCTCAATGGTGGCCTGCGCGCCTTCTTTGCGGATATTTTCAAGTCGTGTCTCGGTGGTACCCTTGGGCATGTAGATTACGGCTTTCTGGCGAAGTTTATTGGCAGCCCAGGCTACGCCCCGTCCGTGGTTTCCATCTGTAGCCGTAAAAAAGGTAGCCTGGCCGAATTCTTCCCGAAGGGCATCGGAGGTCAGTACCTGGTAGGGAAGTTCGGAAACATCGCGGCCGGTTTCTTTGGCAATGTAGCGCGCCATGGCAAAAGAGCCGCCAAGCACTTTAAAGGCGTTTAAGCCGAACCGGTAGGATTCATCCTTTATGTACACCTCATCAAGCCCCAGATAGCGGGACATCTCCTCTAATTTCCGAAGAGGGGTTTTGGTGTACTGGGGGAAGCTTTCATGGAAGGCACGGGCCTTCTTTACCTCATCCAGAGCCATCACTTTCAGGTGGGCATCATCGGATTTCGGCATGTTGTTTTCAACCCATTTCATTGGCTGATTCATAATAGAAAATCCTCCTTTTCTGGCGCGCACGGTACGCCGGTTACGCGTGCTTTTTCTCGCCGTCCTCATCGTGGCGGCTGTGGTTGTTTACGTCAATATAGCTGTAAAGGGTAAACTTTGAGATTCCAAAATATTTTGAGATTTTATCTCCGGACTTGGTAATCAGGAAGGCGCCGGCATCGTTTAAAAACTGAATGGCTTTGATCTTTTCTTCCTTATTCATAAGGACGGCCGGTTTTCCCACCAGCTGCACCGACTGGTCGATCAGTGTGTCCAGAAGATCATTTACATTTGTGACGATGGGTTCCGGGGCAGAAGTGCGGGCGGTATTTTCTGTTTCGATAAGTGCACGGATGGTATGATCAAAAGCGATCAGGCCGGTAATGTCATAATTTACAGACAGAAGATAGCGGATCCGACCATTTTCATCCCGGATATACATGGTACTGGAGCGTAAAATGCGTCCATCGGAAGTTTTTGTCAGATATCCTAACTGATCCTGCAGGGTATCCGGATGGTTCTGAAGCGCTTCCGCAGCCTCCAGAACTACTCTGGACGGACCGTCGCCCACCTGGCGGTGTGTGACGTGACCGTTTTCAATATAGACAATGGACCGTTCCAGATTTTTTGCAGTGAGATCGTGAATGAGAATTTCACAGTCCGGGCCGAATTGTTTTGCGAAGCCCCGGGCGATTTGGATCAGCAGTTCCAGCGGATATTTCATCTTGATATTCCCTCCTTAAGTGTGCCGATACCCTGCCCCTGTCCGCTCTGGAATGTGGAGGATAGGCGAGTCTGCCTCCGGCATTTTCAGACCGGGAAAAGGGACTTTTCTGGTTCCTTCTGACTCCATCATAACATAAAAAACTGGAAATGCAAGAGGGAAATACAAAAATTTTTAGATTATCTTAAAAAAATTGTATTTCACCCTTGCAATCTCTCATATATGGTGATAGTATTAAGATAAATAAAGTATTTCAAACAGAAATTGTGCAGATTATATAAAAAATTCAAGCAAAATGAAAAGGAGTGAAAACATGATTATTATCGGAAATGGACGCCTTGTAACCCGGGAAATTGGAAATTCCTTCTATGAAAACGGGGCCGTGGCAGCAGACAGCGAAGTGATCGTGAAGGTGGGAGAGACGGAGGCGTTAAAGAAGGAATTTCCTGATGCCCGGTTCGTGGATGCCAGGGGAGGCGTCATCATGCCGGCCTTTATCAATGCCCACGAGCATATTTACAGCGCGATGGCCAGAGGCTTAAGCATCCGGGGCTACGATCCCCACGGATTCCTGGATATTCTGGACGGCATGTGGTGGAACATTGACCGCCACCTTACCATGGAACAGATCCGGTTAAGCGCCATGGCTACGTACATTGACAGCATTAAAAACGGCGTGACTACGGTTTTCGATCATCATGCCAGTTTCGGCTGCATACCAGACAGTCTTTCTGCCATTGAGGAGGCGGCAAAGGCCCTGGGGATCCGCACCTGTCTCTGCTATGAGATTTCTGACCGGGACGGAAAGGAGAAGGCCAGACAGTCGGTGCTGGAGAATGAACGGTTTATCCGCCATGCCATGGAAGATGACAGTGACATGATCGCCGGCATGATGGGTATGCATGCGTCCTTTACCATATCAGACGAGACCATGGAGCTGTGCCAGGAGCACAGGCCGGAGGGAGCCGGTTATCATATCCATGTGGCGGAAGGCATTGAGGATCTGCTCCACTGCCAGGAGCATTACGGAAAACGGATCGTGGAGCGGCTGAATGACTGGGATATTCTGGGGCCGAAGACCATTACGGCCCACTGCATTTATATTGATGAGCATGAGATGGATCTGCTGAAGGAGACGGACACCTGTGTGGTTCATAACCCGGAGTCCAACATGGGCAATGCCTGCGGATGCCCTCCTACCATGGATATTGTTCATCACGGCATTGTTACCGGTTTGGGAACAGACGGATACACCCATGACATGCTGGAATCCTGGAAGGTAGCGAATGTACTGCACAAACATCACTTAAAGGATCCCAATGCGGCCTGGAGTGAAGTGCCGCAGATGCTTTTTAAGGGAAATGCAGAGATTGCAGGGCGGTATTTTAAGAAGCCGTTAGGAGTACTGAAAGAAGGCGCAGCAGCCGATGTGATCGTGCTGGATTACATCCCCAGGACGCCTATGGATGGGGGAAATGTAAACAGCCATATTCTTTTCGGCATGAACGGACGCAGTGTGGTTACCACCATGTGCAATGGAAAGATCCTTATGGAAAACCGGATTCTCACCGGCATTGATGAGGAGAAAGAACTGGCAGATATCCGCCAGGGAGCAGAGAAACTCTGGAAGAGCATTAACGGGTAGAGAACCCGTCGCCGTAAAACTTAGCCCGGGGGCAGGAGAAAGGAAGGTATCATATGGGAGACAGGATGACACCCATTCCCTTTTCAAATTTAATGGAGTGGATTTTAGAGGAGCATAAAAAAGGCACGGTGTTCGGCGTGGCCAGACCGTTTACGGCAGAAAAAAGTCCGGTAAGAAAGATCTTCGGCCGGAAGCTTGAGACGCCTTTCGGGCCGGCGGCAGGCCCTCACACCCAGCTGGCTCAGAATATTGCAGCCGCTTATTACAGCGGAAGCCGTTTTTTCGAACTTAAGACCGTCCAGGTCATCGACGGCGAGGATCTGCCGGTGGCAAAGCCCTGTATCCGCGCAGATGACGAGTGTTACAATGTGGAATGGTCCACGGAGCTTCGGGTACCCCAGGCCTTTGACGAGTATGTGAAGGCATGGTTTTTATGCCGGGTGATGGCACGGGAATTCGGCCTGGGAGATATGGACGGATTTCAGTTTAACATGAGCGTGGGATATGATCTGAAGGGAATTCAGACAGAGAAAGTGGACCGTTTTATTGAGGGGATGCGGGATGCTTCCCAGACCCCTATTTTCCAGGAATGCAGGGACTGGCTTCTGGCAAATGTAAACCGCTTTGAGAAGCTGACGAAAGAGGACATTCTGGGAATTCCGGCAGAGATCTGCAACAGCGTGACCCTTTCCACTCTTCACGGATGTCCGCCGGATGAGATTGAGCGGATTGCGGTTTATCTTTTAACGGAGAAGGGAATCCATACCTTTATTAAGTGCAATCCCACACTTTTAGGTTATGAGTATGCCAGGTCGATCATGGACGAGATGGGCTATGACTATGTGGCTTTCGGAGACTTTCATTTTAAAGATGATCTGCAGTATGAAGATGCCGTTCCCATGCTGAAGCGGCTGATGGCCCTGGCAGATGAGAAGGGTTTGGAGTTTGGCGTAAAGATTACCAATACCTTCCCGGTAGACATCAAGGCCGGAGAACTTCCCGGAGAAGAAATGTACATGTCAGGAAAATCTCTGTATGCCCTGTCTATGTCGGTGGCAGAGAAACTTTCCAGAGACTTTGGCGGAGCCCTTCGGATTTCTTATTCCGGCGGCGCTGATGCTTTAAATATTGCAGACATTGTGGACGCGGGAATCTGGCCGGTGACTATGGCTACTACGCTGTTAAAACCAGGCGGCTATCAGCGGCTTTCTCAGATCGGAGAGATCTTTGCCCAGCGCCCGGCACCGGAATTTACCGGCGTGGATGTGGAAAAGGTCGGCGGCCTGGTACAGGCAGTAAAGGTGAATCCCTATCATGTAAAGGCAGTAAAGCCTCTTCCGTCCAGAAAGATGAAGAGCCAGGTGCCGCTGGTAGACTGTTTTGTGGCGCCCTGCAAAGAAGGATGTCCCATCCACCAGGATATTACGGCATACCTTAAGCTTACAGGGGAAGAACGGTATGAGGAGGCTCTTAGAGTAATTACGGAAAAGAATCCCCTTCCCTTTACTACAGGAACCATCTGTGCCCATAACTGTATGAGCAAATGTACCCGGAATTTCTACGAAGATCCGGTAAACATCCGCAGAGAGAAGCTTCGGGCGGCAGAAGGCGGATATGAGGCTCTTTTATCTGCTATAAAAGAGCCGGAGAAAAACGGAAAGACAGCAGCGGTTGTAGGCGGCGGTCCTGCCGGTCTTTCTGCGGCGTATTTCCTGGCCCGGGCCGGTTTTGCAGTAAGTATCTTTGAAAAAGAAGAAAAAGCGGGGGGCGTTCCTGCAGTTGTGATCCCGGACTTCCGCATCAGCCCTGAGGCAGTGGAAAAGGATGTGGCGTTAGTGAAGGCCATGGGTGTTTCCGTTTATACGGGAGTGGAGATTCAGGACCTTCAGGCCTTAAAGAGTCAGTATGACGCGGTTGTGGCGGCAGTGGGAGCCTGCGAGCCGGGAAAACTTCGCCTGGAGAAGGGTGAGGCTGTCAATGCGTTGGATTTCCTTCGCGAATTTAAAGAGACGGAGGGAAAGGTTTCCCTTGGAAAGAATGTGGTGGTTATCGGCGGCGGAAACACGGCCATGGATACAGCGCGGGCGGCGAAACGCAACCAGGGTGTGGAGAAGGTTTCTTTAGTCTATCGGCGTACCAGACGCTACATGCCGGCAGACGAAGAAGAACTGGTGATGGCCATGGAAGACGGCGTAGAGTTTGCCGAACTCTTATCGCCGGTGGCTCTGGAGGACGGATTCTTATGCTGCCGGAAGATGGTGCTGGGCGATTATGATGCCAGCGGCAGAAGAGGCGTTGAAGAAACGGATGAGCTGGTGAAAGTTCCGGCTGACGTTGTGATCGCCGCAGTAGGCGAGAAGGTTCCTGCAGAATTTTATAAGGCAAACGGAATTGCCGTAGATGAGCGGGGACGGGCCGTGGTGAATCCGGAGACCTTGGAGAGCAGCGTGCCGGGAATTTATGTGGCAGGCGATGGCGTGAAAGGTCCGGCTACTGTAGTGGAAGGAATCCGGGACGGAAGGATGGCAGCAGAAGCCATCGCAGGACGTTCTCTGGCAGAGGACTTTGCTCAGTCGGGAGACCGGAATGCGATCATTGAAAAGAAAGGAAGATTGCTGCAAGAGAGCCGGCAGCCGGAGAGCGGACGCTGCTTGACCTGTTCCGCTGTCTGTGAAAACTGTGCGGATGTCTGTCCCAACCGGGCCAATATTTCCATCTGCGTTCCGGAAAGGCCCATGCGCCAGATTATCCACGTAGATTATATGTGCAATGAATGCGGAAACTGCAGAAGCTTCTGTCCGTATGACAGCGCGCCGTATCTGGATAAGTTTACCCTGTTTGCCAATGAAGCCGACATGGAAAACAGCAGAAACCAGGGCTTTACTGTTCCGGATGAGGAAGGACGGATCCGGGTGCGCCTGCTTGGCAGTACCGTGGATTACCGCTGCCAGGAAGAATGCGAGGCTCTTCCGGAAGGAATCCGCCAGATCATTGATACGGTGGTAAGAGATTATGCTTATCTTTTGTACCGCGGAAAATAGAAATGAAATATTCTGCTTAAATAAAAACAGACAGCCGGCTTTCTGGCCGGCTGCCTTTGGATGAGATAATGAGAAAGGGCGGAGAAAATGGCAAGAAAGAAATCGGAGAAGGTGGTATTTGCGTTTGCCGGAACCGCCCAGGCTGTCTATATGGAACAGTGTGCAAGGAAGGATAATGCCCCCGGGCGTATGATCCCGCTGCCCAGGGAGATCTCGGCGGAGTGCGGAATGGCCTGGTGCGCGCCGGCGGAGGCGAGAGGCGGGCTGGAGCAGATGGCTGAAAAATATGGGGTAGAAGTGGAGGGTGTATATGAACTCCTTTTGTAAAGTTTGGATCAATGGAAAGGAAATGGAGGTGGATCCGGAGCGGAAACTTCTGGATGTGCTTCGCAATGACTGTAAATGCAAGTCGGTAAAGGACGGCTGCAGCGAAGGAGCCTGCGGCACCTGTACTGTTTTGATTGACGGGAAGGCTGTAAAGGCCTGTGTACAGAAGATGGGGAGGCTGGAGGGAAAGCGGATCCTTACGGTAGAGGGATTTTCCCAACGGGAAAAGGAGGTCTATGCTTACGCCTTTGGCCAGGCCGGGGCGGTCCAGTGCGGTTTCTGCATTCCCGGAATGGTAATCTGCGCCAAGGGGCTTCTGGATGAAAATCCCCAGCCCAACCGGGCACAGATCGCTTTTGCCATCCGGAACAATTACTGCCGGTGCACCGGCTACAAAAAGATTATTGATGCCATTGAACTGGCAGGGAAGATTTTCCGGGAAAATCTTTCGGTAGAAGAACTGAAATCACAGGAGAAGGACAAGATCCGTGTAGGCGATGCCATCCGCCGTATTGATGCGGAGGCCAAAGTGCTGGGAACCGGAGAGTATGTGGATGATGTTGAACTTCCCGGCATGATCTACGGGAGTGCAGTGCGGAGCCGTTATCCAAGGGCACGGGTTCTGGCTATTCACACAGAGGCGGCAAAAGCCCTTCCCGGCGTGGTCTGTGTGCTGACGGCAGATGATATTCCCGGCCAGAATAAGGTAGGACATTTAAAACAGGACTGGGATACCATGATTGCTGTAGGGGATGTGACCAGGTATCTGGGGGATGCCATTGCCATTGTGGCAGCAGAGTCCATGGAGATCCTGGAAAAAGCCAAGGCTCTTGTGGAAGTGGAATATGAAGAATTGACGCCAATGACATGTCCGGCGGACAGCCTGGCAGAGGGAGCTCCCCTTCTTCACGAAGGCGGGAATATCTTAAGCAGGGAGCGTCTGGTGCGGGGGAATGCGGATGAGGTGATTGCCCGCTCCCGCTACAAGGTGACCCGTCACTACGAGACGCCATGGACAGAGCATGCTTTCCTGGAGCCGGAGGCGGCCGTGGCCTTCCCCTTGGATGACGGGGTATTTATCTATTCTTCTGATCAGGGAACCTACGATACCCGCCATGAAACTTCGATCCTCCTGGGGCTTTCGCCGGAGAAGGTGATCGTGGAGAACAAGCTGGTAGGCGGCGGCTTCGGCGGCAAGGAGGATGTGACGGTGCAGCACCATGCGGCGCTGATCGCTTATCTGACGAAGCGGCCGGTGAAATGCAAGCTGACCAGGAAAGAGAGCATTCTCATCCATCCCAAGCGCCATCCCATGAGCATTGATATGACAACAGCCTGTGATGAGAACGGCATGCTTACTGCCATGAAGGCAGTGGTGGTGGCGGATACCGGCGCCTATGCGTCTTTGGGAGGTCCGGTTCTTCAGAGGGCCTGCACCCATGCGGCGGGACCTTATAATTACCAGGTGGTGGATATTGACGGGACGGCAGTTTATACGAATAACCCGCCTGCCGGCGCGTTCCGCGGCTTTGGAGTGACCCAGACCTGCTTTGCCACAGAGTGCAACATTAATCTTCTGGCAGAAATGGTGGGAATCAGTCCCTGGGAATTCCGCTACCGCAATGCCATCCGGCCCGGGCAGGTGCTGCCCAACGGTCAGATTGCCGATGCGTCCACGGGACTTGCGGAGACGCTGGAGCGGGTAAAGGAAATCTATGAGAGCAGTCCCTACGCGGGAATTGCCTGTGCCATGAAGAATGCCGGCGTAGGCGTGGGGCTTCCGGATACGGGCCGGGTACGTCTTCTGGTGGAAGGCGGAAAGGTCCATATTCATACTGGCGCTTCCGGAATCGGCCAGGGTATGGGCACGGTGCTGACGCAGATCGTCTGCCAGACCCTGGATGAAGGGCTGGAGCGGGTAGAGTACCACCAGCCAAACACATCCCTGGCTCCCGATTCCGGAACTACATCCGGATCCAGGCAGACCCTGGTGACCGGAGAGGCGGCCAGAAGGGCGGCGGCAGACCTAAAGGTACTGCTTAATGAGGCCGGCGGTAACTGGGATGCTCTGGAAGGCCGTGAGGTGTACGGTGAATATCTGGCAAAGACAGATAAGATGGGAACCCCGGTTCCCAACCCGGTATCCCATGTAGCCTACGGCTATGCAACCCAGGTCTGCATCCTTAATGAAGACGGAACCGTGAAAAAGATGGTGGCTGCCCACGATGTGGGAAAGGCGGTAAACCCAAAGAGCGTGGAAGGCCAGATTGAAGGCGGCGTGGTCATGGGACTGGGGTATGCCCTGACGGAACAGTATCCTTTAAGGAACTGTGTACCTTCCGCCAGATTCGGAACTCTGGGACTGTTCCGGGCAGATAAGACGCCGGATGTGGAGAGCATTATTGTGGAAAAGCCGGGGATCGGTCAGGCTTACGGGGCCATCGGGGTGGGAGAGATCACCTCGATTCCTACGGCGCCGGCGGTTCAGGGAGCCTATTACCGGTGGAACGACGTATTTCAGACCTCCCTGCCATTAGAAGGGACGCCGTACAGCAGAAAGCGGTAATGCCAAAGGGTGCATGAAGGAAAAGCAGGAGGCTGGAAGATGAAGAGGATCATAAAAGGCGGCCGGGTGGTCTCCTCCCATGGTGTGAGGATGGCGGACATCCGGATCGAGGATGGAATCATAAAGGAAGTTGGAGAAATTTCTCAGCAGTTTTTTACGGAAGACTGCCAGGTGACGGATGCGTCCGGGATGCTTATCTTTCCCGGATTCATCGATGTTCACACACATTTTGATCTGCATGTGGCAGGGACGGTGACGGCGGATGACTTCTATACAGGAACGAAAGCGGCCATACTAGGAGGAACCACTACGATTGTGGATTTCGCTACCCAGTACCCGGGAGAGACCCTTATGGAGGGACTTTCCAACTGGCATAAAAAGGCCGATGGAAAATGTTCCTGTGATTACGGTTTCCACATGTCCATTACCGACTGGAACCCGGAGACCAGCAGGGAGATTGAAACAATGATGGAAGAAGGTGTCAGCACCTTCAAGCTTTACATGACTTATGATACCCAGGTGGATGACAAGACTATTTACCAGATCTTAAAGCGCCTGGATGAAGAGGGCGGCATGGCGGGAGTTCACTGTGAAAACAGCGGACTGATTGAGGCCCTTCAGGAGGAAGCGGTAAGCCAGGGACGGATGGGAGTTGCCAGTCATCCGGCCACCCGGCCTGCGGGAGCCGAGGCAGAGGCCATCTCCCGTCTTCTCCGCCTGGCAGAAGCGGCGGATGCGCCGGTGATGGTGGTGCATCTGACCTGTGAAGAAGGACTGAAGGAGATCCGGCGGGCAAGAAAGCGGGGCCAGGTGGTCTATGCCGAGACCTGTCCCCAGTATCTGCTGATGGATGACAGCCTTTATGAACTGCCTGGATTTGAGGGAGCGCGGTATGTGATCGCGCCGCCTCTCAGGAAGGTACGGGATCAGGAAGTCCTGTGGGAGGCCCTGGCATCGGGAGAGATCCAGACGGTTTCTACCGATCACTGCAGTTTTACCCTGGAGCAGAAGCGGCTGGGGGAGAGAGACTTCCGGAAAATTCCCGGCGGAATGCCAGGCGTAGAGACCAGAGGCGTCCTGATGTACAGTGAAGGCGTGGCTGCAGGGCGGATTCGTCCGGAGGATATGTGCCGCCTGCTGTCGGAAAATCCGGCAAGGCTTTACGGTATGTATCCGGAAAAGGGGGTGATCCGTCCGGGAAGCCAGGCGGATCTGGTGATCCTGGATCCGGAGGCGGAGACGGTAATCCGCGAAGCGGATCAGATCCAGAACGTGGATTATGCGCCATTTGAAGGACGTAAGGTAAAAGGCGTGATCCGGCAGGTGTATCTGCGGGGAGAACTGGCGGCGGAGAACGGCCGTGTGGTAAAGGAACTGGCTGGAAAGTATGTACACCGGAAAGTTCCGTCTGTACCTGTGCCGGTTCCGGCGGGAGATATGCAGGAGAAGCAGTAAAATGACAAAAAGCAGAATCAGATGAAAACGGTTGAGGAAACAGGCAGAAATTTCTTTAACCGGTTTGTTTGATTCTGTTTTTTTGCCGGAAATGGGCCGGCTGCCATGGCGGTACCAATCAAAATGGAGAGAATTTACAATTTGTCATAGATTTTATTGGCGAAATGATGTATTCTTAAGAAAAGGAGGGCGAGTGTGTGAGTGAAGAAAAAACTGTATTCTGCAGAGGCGGAGGCTGTACGGCAAAGCTTGGGCCGGCGGCATTAAATAAAGTGCTGGAGAAACTCCCGAAGCAGGAGGATCCCAATTTGCTGGTGGGATTCGGCGGCTGCGATGACGGAGCTGTGTACCGTCTTGGGGATGATCTGGCTATTGTACAGACTCTGGATTTTTTTCCGCCAATGGTGGAAGATCCCCATCTGTTCGGGCAGATTGCAGCGGCCAATGCCTTAAGTGATGTGTATGCTATGGGAGGCCAGGTAAAGACGGCGCTGAATATCGTCTGCTTTCCTGAAACTATGGATTTAAATATCCTGGGAAAGATTCTTCTGGGAGGAAGCGAGAAGGTGCAGGAGGCCGGCGGCGTTCTGGCCGGCGGCCATTCGATTGCTGATTCCGATGTAAAATACGGTCTTTCTGTGACGGGAGTCGTTCACCCGGACCAGATCTGGAGCAATGAAGGCTGTCAGGAGGGTGATGTGCTGATCCTGACAAAGCCTTTGGGCGTAGGACTGGTGTGTACGGCTGCAAGGATGAACGCGGCGGCAGAAAAGGACATGGAACTAGCGGTTCGCTCGATGACAACATTAAATAAATACGGGGCGGAAATCCTGAAAAAATATCGGATACACGGCTGTACGGATGTAACCGGATTTGGTTTCCTGGCACATTTATGTGAGATGGTGGGAGAAAGGTATACGGCTTTTGTAGATCAGGCGGCTGTTCCTTTTATTCCGGGCTGTCCCGGTTATGTGGAAGAGTTTTATCTGACGGCGGCTGCCCAGAGAAACCGGAACCATGTGCAGGAGAAAGTGAAGTTTGGGAACGTTTCTTTTGCCATGGAAGAAATTCTTTTCGATCCTCAGACTTCCGGAGGACTTTTGGCAAGTGTGGCGGCAGCAGACGGCCCGGCGGCTCTGGAGGAGATCCGGAAGCTGGGACTTCCCTGCGGTATCGTGGGGCGGATCGGAAAAAGAGAAGGCCGTCTGGCGGCAGTTGTGGAATAAAAAGAAAGGATGCGTAGGATGGAAGAAAAAAGATCAATGATTCAGTTGGATAAAAGGGGATGCCCCTGTCCGATTCCTGTGGTGGAGGCGAAAAAGGCACTGGAATCGGCGGAAGCCGGCACCTGGGTGGAGGTTTTGGTAGACAATGCCATTGCGGTTCAGAACCTGCGGAAGCTGGCTTCACACAAAGGGCTTAAGGCGGAAGATGAAAAGCGCAGCCAGCAGGAGTACGCGGTGCGGATTCAGGCAGCAGGGAAAGCGTTGTCTTCAGAGGGAAGTGCGGAAAATCTGGCAGCGGGAAAGCGCGCCGGGGATGAGGATCTGCCGGAACTGGAAAGCTGTCAGGTGACTGCAGAGCCGGCAGATGAAAAAAGTACCATTGAGAAGGGAACGATCCTGGCGGTGGGGTCGGATCAGATGGGCCAGGGAGATGAAAAACTGGGGCATATGCTGATGAAGTCTTTTATTTACGCAGTGACGAAGCAGGATTTCCTTCCAGAAACCATTCTTTTTTTTAATGGCGGAGCTCGAATATCCTGTGAGGGGTCGGAATCCCTGGAGGATCTTCGTGAATTGGAAAATGCAGGCTGTCAGATTCTTACCTGCGGCACCTGCCTGGATTTTTACGGGCTGAAAGAAAAGCTGGCAGTGGGGCAGGTGACCAACATGTACGAGATCGTGGAGCAGATGATGGGGGCCAAAAAGACCATCCGTCTTTGACAGGACGCCTGCAGGGAAGAAAATTGCTGAAAGGAAACAGGAGAGTACAGAATATGTGGAGTCGAAAAAAGCAGCTGATCATTGTCCGGGGCGGCGGCGATATCGCCACGGGAACCATACACAGACTTCACCGGTGCGGTTATCCGGTGATGGTTTTGGAGACGGGGTATCCTTCGGCCATCCGGAGACAGGTGGCTTTTTCTGAGGCCGTTTATGATGGAACCAGCCAGGTGGAAGGAACGGTGTGCGTCCGGGTGAAGGATTTCGGGGAAGCGAAGAAGGTTCTGAAAGAGGGCGATGTGCCTCTGATGGTAGATCCGGACTGCCAGGTGTTAAAGGAAGTCCGCCCCTGGGCTTTGGTTGATGCAATTTTAGCCAAGAAGAACCTGGGAACCAACCGGCAGATGGCAGATAAGACCATAGCCCTGGGCCCCGGCTTTTATGCAGGGCGGGACGTGGATCTGGTGGTGGAAACCATGCGGGGCCATAACCTGGGCCGTCTTATCGGAAATGGAGAGGCGCAGGCCAATACCGGCGTTCCGGGCGTCATTGCCGGATATGGAAAGGAGCGCGTGATCCACAGCCCGGCGGGAGGGATCCTCCTGGATAAGGTTCATATCGGAGATAAGGTAAAAAAGGGACAGACCATAGCCGTTATCGTAACTGGTCAGGGGGAAGTGGCGGTGGAGGCGACTCTGGATGGACTGGTGCGAGGGCTGATCCGGCCGGGATATCCGGTGACGAAAGGGCTTAAGATTGCCGATATTGATCCCCGGGAAAGTGAGTTTGAAAACTGCTTTACCATATCAGACAAAGCCAGGTGCATTGCCGGTTCGGTGCTGGAGGGACTTCTTTATCTGGAGGCGAAACAGGAATGGACATGATTTATCTGGACAGCAGTGCCACAAGCTTTTATCGTCCGCCCCAGGTGGCGGAAGCAGTGGCCGGAGCTATCCGGACCATGGGAAACTGCGGGCGCGGTGTCCACCAGGCATCCATGGAAAGCGCCCGGGTGATTTTTGAGGCCAGACAGCTGGCGGACCGGCTTTTTGATGGCTATGGCCCGGAGCAGACGGCTTTTACGGCGAATGCCACAGCAAGCCTGAATATAGCGATTAAGGGTCTTTTTGGGCCGGGAGACCGTGTGGTGACTACTGTCCTTGAACATAACAGCGTCCTTCGGCCGCTCTATGAACTGGAGCAGGCAGGGACAGTGGTGGAGCGGATCGGTTGTCTGGGACAGGCGAGCAGCGCTGCAGAAGAGACGTGCCGGGGAATTCTGGATATGGAAGCGCTTCACCGGGCTGTCCGGCCGGGGGTGAAGGGCGTGGTGGTAACCCATGCTTCGAATCTTACGGGAAATGTGCAGGATATCCGTACCATTGGCAGGTGGTGCCGCCAGGCGGGAGCACTGTTTGTGGTGGATGCGTCCCAGAGCGGCGGTATCCTTCCCATCTCCATGAAGGAGGATTTCATCGATGTGCTGTGCTTTACCGGCCATAAGGGGCTTATGGGTCCCCAAGGGACGGGAGGAATTTGTGTGAAAAAAGGTCTTTCCATCCGGCCTCTTCTTACCGGAGGAAGCGGCATTAAGACTTACTCAAAAACCCACCCCGCCTCCATGCCGGAGGCGCTGGAGGCGGGAACCTTGAACGGACACGGGATCGCCGGGCTTCGGGCAGCGCTTCTCTGGCTGGAGGAGAATGGAGGCACGAAAGGGGCATATGCGAAGGAGCGGGTTCTGGCAGAGGCCTTTTATGAGGGCGTAAAGAAGATACCTGGAATCCGCCTTTACGGTGATTATGAAAGCAGTCTGCGCGCACCCATTGTCACTTTGAATCTGGGAGACGCAGATTCCGCCGAAGTCAGCGACTGGCTGGCCTGGGAGCATGGGATATACACCCGTGCCGGCGGCCACTGCGCCCCTCTGATGCATGAGGCTCTGGGAACCAGGAATCAGGGGGCGGTACGCTTCAGCTTCAGCCGGTTCAATACCATGGAACAGGTGGAGCAGGCGATACAGGCGCTGCAGGAATGGTGAGCGGCCGGCGCATGATGTATTCTGCATTAACTGCTGTCACGGACCATGGAGTTAAGGTAAGAACAAGATCCAGGCATCCGGAATGATCTGCTTTTGCGGTCTCTGTTTTCAGGGCAGAGGCGTGGGCCTTGAGAAGGCGGCACTGTAATCTTCTCCCTTTTCCAGAAGCGTATCCCCCAGCTGATGCAGCATGGAGTAAGCGTGGTAGGAGGGCTTTGGGATGCCGTGTATGGTCTGGAGACCGAATCCTCCGTGAAAGGCTTCGGGAGCCGGACCTTCTTCTTCGAAAATATCGGTAAATACCCAGTAGGAAAGGGAGTGGGCCAGGCCGATGCAGTCCACATTGCACTTGATAATGTAGGCGGCTTCCGGAAGAAAATCATGGGCATAGTCTCTGGAGGATGGACTGGAACTCCATTCCGTAAGATGGATTTCTATGTCCGGGAAGGCACTGTTTTTCACCAGGTCCCGGATCCAGGTAAGATCCATAAGTGTGGATTGGAGACAGCGGGAGCGGCCGCGTGTCATAGGCGTGCCGTCAGCCACAGTGCGTGCAAGCTGTTTCTGCCAGTCTGCACGGAGGCCTTCTGCAGCTCTTCCTGCGCCGATGCAGCTGCTCCAGAAGTGATAGAGGGGTGTTCCTTGGCGGACAGATCGAAGATTCTTTTTTCCATATGATTTTTCCTTTTCCTTTCGTATGAGAGCCATGGAAGCACGCGGTTTTATATCGGCCTTCTGAATCCCGCTGAATTAAGGGAAAATGGGGCAGTGTTTACCAAGCACCGCTGTTTAAGCCCGGTGCTTCCCATATCGGATTTTCATCCGGAACTGCTGCGCTGCATGGAAGCTGCGGCTTCTTTTTATAAGAAGGGCCAGGCCCTCAAAAGGCCGGGCAGATTTTTCGGATATATGAATGTGATTGCTGACATTCTGGCGGAAACCCTTTCTCTCGGTCTGCGGAAAGAGGGAGAGGAGGAGATTCTCTCTCAGGTCCTGCGCTGGATTCTGGAACATTACCGGGAGAAAATCACACAGGAATAGGTGGCCCGGGCTGTGGGAATCAGCCGTTTTACACTGTCCAGGCTGTTTGCAGAAAAGATGGAGTGTTCTTTTTTGGATTATCTTAACCGTCTCCGGGTAGAATGTAGCCTGGAACTTTTGCAGGATGGACACCTGACGGTAAATCAGGCAGGCGAGGCCTGCGGATTTCAAAGTGAAAGCCGTTTTTTTCGCCATTTTCGGCGCTGCATGGGGATGACGCCTCTTCAGTACCGGAAGGCCGGGCGGAGGGAAGCGACGGGAACTGCGCGTGTTTTAATTGAACCGAACTGCGTTATCCGTTATAATGAAAAGAAATGAAAGATGCCGGGGCGAAGGGACTGCCCCTGTATGATAAAAAATAACGGAGTATGAAAACCGGGCAGAGAACAGGAGGTATGACAGAATGAAGATCAGGAAGATGCAGCTTACAGGGATTACGGATCAGACAGAGCAGACTTATGAAAAGGAACACCGGGAAATTTCCAGAATGGCCGCAGCGGAGGGCATGGTGCTTTTAAAAAATGAGAATCAGATCCTCCCCCTTTCTCCGGGGAAGAAGATCGCCCTTTACGGGGCAGGCGCTTCTCATATGGTCAAAGGAGGGACCGGCTCCGGCGATGTAAATGAGCGGGCAGTGACGGGAATCTGCCAGGGGCTTGAGGAAGCCGGATACGAGATTACCACAAAGGCATGGATCGCGGAATACAATCAGATCTATCGCAGGGCCAGGGAAAGCTGGCGGGAAGAAATCTGGAAGAAGACCGATGCCATGGAAGAAAACGGCCTTTCCGGCGGTATGTTTGATGCATACAGCACCACTCCCTTTTATCTCCCGGCCGGGCCCATGCCGGAAAAGACTCCGGCAGATACAGCCATCTATGTGCTCAGCCGCATTGCCGGTGAAGGAGCGGACCGGTGGAATCGGGAGGGAGATTACCAGCTATCCAAGGAGGAGCACCGGATTCTGCGGGCTGTCTGCCTGGAGTATGCACATGTGATCCTTCTGATCAATACAGGAGGCCTGGTGGAGCTTTCCTTTCTGGATGAATTTTCCAATATCGAGGGACTTCTATATATTGTACAGCCCGGCATGGAAGGCGGCCGCGCCGTGGCAGATGTGCTGTCGGGGAAGGTGACGCCAGGCGGAAAGCTTACGGATTCCTGGGCTTATTATTACGGAGATTATCCGAATTCTGCTTCTTTTTCCCATAACAATGGAAATGTGGAACAGGAGCGGTATGAAGAAGGAATTTATGTGGGCTACCGGTATTTTGATACCTTCCAGGTGCCGGTGCGCTACAGCTTCGGCTATGGCCTTTCCTATACGGATTTTTCTCTTAAGGTTATGGGAATAGAACATTTTGACCTGGGTACGGACCATCCGGAAATTGGGGTGAAAGTACAGGTGACCAATGCGGGGCAGCGGTTCTCCGGCCGGGAGGTGGTGCAGGTGTACGTATCCTGTCCCCAGGGAAAGCTTCCCAAAGAATACCGCCGTCTAGCAGGCTTCCAAAAGACCCGCCTCTTAGCCCCCGGCGAGATGGAAGAGGTGGTGATCCGCTTTTCCCTGGCCGGATTATCTTCCTACCGGGAAAGCCTTCCCGGATGGGTACTGGAAGAAGGAACCTATGGGATTTTCGTGGGAAACAGCCTGGATTCTTCGGAATTCTGCGGTTCTCTGGAACTGTCGGAAGAGATCATCCTGGAGCGGACCAGATCTGTCTGCCCTCTCAGGGAATCCCTTCAGGAGATTTGCCCCGATGAGGGCAAAATCCGGGAAAGGAAAAATACCTGGAAAGTGGAAGAGCATACGGTCATCCATATCCAGCCTGCAGATGTGATCGGGAAAACGGACGTGTACGGAGACGGCACAGACAGAATTTCCGAAAAGGCCAGGGGATTTGCGGACGGCCTTTCTTTGGAGCAGCTGATTCTTTTGGCTACCGGCGATCCGGGAAAGGGCCAGGGGAGCAATCTGGGAAGCTCCGGATTCTCCGTCCCCGGTTCGGCAGCCCAGACCAGTTCCTGTGCCGAGGAGCAGGGCCTTGCCTCCATCGTTCTGGCAGACGGCCCGGCGGGGCTGCGGCTCAGCCGCTGGTATCCGGTGAAGGACGGGAGAGCAGAAAGCCTGCCCTTTGAAATGGCGTTGGAAAATGGTTTTTTATGCAGGGAGGAGATCGCGGCGTCCGGTGAGATCCGGTATCAGTACTGCACCGCCTTTCCGGTGGGCACTCTTCTGGCTCAGACCTGGGATCCGCAGATCCTTCGCCGGGTAGGAGAAGCCGTGGCGGAGGAGATGGACCGGTTCCAGATCACCTTGTGGCTGGCGCCCGGCATGAACATACACAGGAATCCTCTGTGCGGAAGAAATTTTGAATATTATTCTGAGGATCCGTACCTTACAGGCATGATGGCGGCGGCCATGACGGAGGGCGTCCAAAGCCGAAAGGGCTGCGGCGTAACGATTAAGCATTTTGCGTGCAATAACCAGGAAGATAATCGAAAGGGATCCGATTCCATCCTGTCGGAGCGGACTTTGCGGGAGATTTATCTGAAGGGATTTGAGATCGCCGTAAAGAAGGCCCGCCCCATGGCGCTGATGACCAGCTATAATAAAATCAACGGCGTCCATGCGGCCAACAGCTTTGATCTGTGCACCATGGCGGCCAGGTGTGAGTGGGGATTTGACGGCGTCATCATGACGGACTGGACCACCACCCATGACGGACCCCAGTGCACCGCGTCCGGCTGCATGCGGGCGGGGAATGACCTGGTAATGCCGGGAATTCCTCAGGACCATGAGAACATGCGCCGGGAGTTTAAGGAAGGAACACTTACGGAAGAAGAGCTTAGGCGGAGTATCGGCCATCTGGCCGATGTGGTGTTCCGGTCGAACCGGTATGAGGAATAAGAACGCCGGAAGCGGCATCAAAAGCGGAATGGATCAAAAGCAGAAGCAGCAGTTGAATATAAAAAACGGAGGAGAATTTCATGAGGGAAATTGCGGCATCACAGATCACGGATGTGGTCGAGCGGCTGTGCATTGAGGCCTGCCAGTATCTGCCGGAGGACGTGAAGACGGCCATCCGGCAGTGCAGGAAGGAAGAAGACTGGGCCATCGCCCAGGGCGTTTTGGACAATATTATCGAAAACTTTGAGATCGCCGAGCGGGAGCAGGTGCCCATCTGCCAGGATACGGGGATGGCCTGCGTGTTTTTGGAAATCGGGCAGGATGTGCATATTACCGGAGGCGGTCTCAGAGAGGCCGTGGATGAAGGCGTGCGGAGAGGCTATGAAAACGGCTATCTGCGAAAATCCGTGGTAAAAGATCCGGTGCGCCGGGGAAATACGGGAGATAATACGCCTGCTATGCTTTACACGGAGATCGTGCCGGGAGAGCAGATCCGTGTTACCGTGGCGCCCAAGGGGTTCGGAAGCGAAAACATGAGTGCGGTGCGGATGTTCAAGCCATCGGCCGGCATCGAGGGCATCAAGGATTTTATTCTGGAAACAGTGGAAGCGGCGGGGCCGAACCCCTGCCCGCCTATTGTCATCGGCGTGGGGATTGGAGGAACTTTTGATAAAGCGGCACTTCTGGCAAAGAAGGCTCTTCTGAGAGATCTTGGATCAAAGAATCCGGATCCCTATTACGCAGAACTGGAGGAGGAGATGCTTGAGAAGGTGAACTGCCTGGGCATCGGGCCCCAGGGATTCGGCGGACGGACCACGGCCATCGGTTTAAACATTGAGACACTGCCCACCCACATCGCAGGCATGCCCTGCGCCATCAACATTAACTGCCATGTGACACGGCATAAGACGGAGGTGATATAAATGGCGAGACGGATCCAGCTTCCCCTTACCAGGGAATTATCCAGAACCCTTCATGCGGGGGATCAGGTACTTTTATCCGGAACGATCTACACTTCACGGGATGCGGGCCATAAGCGGATGTGTGAGGCGCTGGCCCGGGGAGAGGAACTGCCCTTTGATCCCACGGATGCCACTATTTATTACGTAGGCCCTACTCCGGCGAAACCGGGGCAGGTCATCGGTTCTGCAGGCCCTACCACCAGCGGTCGAATGGACGCTTATGCGCCCCGGATGATGGAAGCAGGCGCCAGAGGAATGATCGGAAAAGGCGCCCGTCTGCCGGAGGTTATTGACGCCATCCGGGAATATGAGGGAACGTATTTCGGCGCCATCGGCGGGGCCGGAGCCCTTTTGGCAAAATCCATTAAAAAATCCGAACTCATCGCCTATGAAGACCTGGGCGCAGAGGCCCTGCGCAGACTGGAGGTAGAGGATATGCCGTTAGTGGTTATCATCGACAGCCAGGGAAATAACCTGTATGAGAAAGGGCGGGAAGAGTACCTGCAGTGGACAGGACGACAGAATTAATCGGACATCGGCAGAAGGGAGGACGGCGTTATGGCAGTGAAATCCATTGATATTTTAAATATGCTTGTCTTTCAGTCACGAAAGAGAACGGATCCAGAGCATCGAAATGATAGTGAAAAGGGAAACGAAAAGAATGCAGGCGAAGCATTTCATCTGGATTTCGGCGATGGGATCAATGTTCTGATCGGAGAAAATGGTGTGGGGAAAACCACGATCCTCAAAATGATCTATGCCGCAGCAAAGAATTCAGAAAAAAAGAATAATCCGGCAGAGATGAAAAGCCTTCTGCAGTATTTTTCCAGCAATCTTGGGGCAGATGCAGTGCTGAAAAACGGGAATGATCAGAATGGCTTTAGTTATTAC
>PPYE01661855.1_pt1 | contig 31193 bp, 30 predicted proteins | sample 1559881 | NCBI WGS metagenome assembly PPYE01 (sample SAMN08240022, study PRJNA423297) | Human gut metagenome, whole genome shotgun sequencing project. | reverse complement strand
CCCATTGATTTTACGGTGTTTTGGGTATTTTGGGTGGCAGGATCCGAATTTTCTCAAATACCGGGTGCCGCCAAGCCACCCGAAAGAGAGGACGAGAAGTGCTGAAAATAAGCCTTAAAATCTTCTTAACCGTTTTCAGTAAGATTCTGGTAAAAAAATTGGAAGGAAAATGAAATTGACTGTGGCAGCTATTCCATGGTAAAATGGCGCACACCAGGGGGTATAAGGGGGAAAAATCTTTTGTTAAAATGCGGCTGCCGGGTTCAGTGCTTATGCTGATCCCGGCAGCTTTGCTCTTGTCACAATCCAATAAAAAACGCCATTCTTTTTACAGCATACCACACGAATCGCTGCCGGGTATCCAGAAAAGACTTGCAGCACCCATGAACCAGAGCTAACATACGACACACCTTCAGAGGAGAACCTCTGGAGAGAATAACCTGCAAAACCTTTGGTTATGGGAGCGGACAGGCTGTTTTCCCTTTGCGATGGCCGTGGCCTTAGTGCGTAAATCGGCACATAACGCTTATCAGTTGAGGTTGCCGGCGATACTATGGCTGAAGATGGAGGCAGGGCGGAGAGGAAGGATGGGGGTTGAGGAAAGAGAACATCATCTATGTGGGAATCGATCTGCATAAGGAAACCCACACGGCGGTCATGCTGGACTGCTGGAACACCAGGCTGGGAGAAATCACGATTGAGAATAAGCCAGCGGAATTTCATAAGCTGACAAGAAAGGTCAGCCGATATGTGACAGAAAACAAGACAGCCGTTTACGGCCTGGAGAATGCTTATGGCTATGGGCGCAGTCTGGCGGTCTGGCTGCTGGAGAAAGGCTGTATTGTAAAAGATGTAAACACAGAGTTATCCTATACGCAAAAAAAGCGTTCCCATGTATCAGAAGAGCGACAGCTACGATGCGGTATCGGATGATAAATACTGGACGCTGGGACAGTTAGTCAATCGGAGAAACAACATCAATACACACCAGCAGAGGCTGAAGAACCAACTGCATGAACAGCTCTGCATGGCTTATCCCAGCTATAAAAAGTTTTTTCAGGATATTGGCAGACCGACTGCCCTATACTTTTTCGGAGAGTATCCTTCGCCGGTTCATCTGACCGGAAAAACAGCGGAAGAGCTGGCGGAAGAATTGCGTCCGGTGAGTCATAATAACTGCTCCATCAAACGGGCGGAGCGCATTCTGGAACTGGTCAAAGCAGACGGAGAGAATCGCCGTGACTGCCAGGACAGATGGGATGCCATCACCAGAGGGATTGTCCGGGATCTGAGCATTACCAGAGACAGCAGGAGGAAATTGAAAGAACTGTAGAAGGATTTCTTCCGGAATTTCACTGTACCCTGACGACCATGCCGGAAATTGACCTGGTAACAGCAGCAAATATACTGGCGGAAATCGGGAACATTGAACGGTTTCCAAATGCAAAGAAGCTGGCGAAGTTCGCAGGAATAGCCCCGGTGAAATTTTCTTTTGCCGGGAAAGGGAAAGACGTCTGCCCCAAACAGGGGAACTGCCGCCTGCAGGCGATCTTTTATTTCCTTGCAATCCAGATGGTGCAGGTATCGCCTGGCGGGGTGCCGAGAAATCCGGCATTTCGGGAATATTTCCTGAAAAAGCTGAAAGAAGGAAAGAGCAAGCCTCAGGCGCTGATCTGTATTGCCAGGAGGCTTGTGAATATCGTGTGTGGAATGTTAAAGAACCACACCGAATACCGGGAGCCGGAGAGGGAAACAGGGAAAGAAATTGTTTGAAAATTGCGTAAGTAATCCAATGGCGTTTTATATCGGCAAGCTAGCAGCTGACGTAAGCGGTATGATTGGAGGAATGATACTGGCATTTCTGGGAATGGGAGGAAATGTGTGAGGCCTTACATTCGCTCGGGTTACTGGAGGAGCTTCTCTGTCTGTTGCAGCGACAGGTACAGCACTTGCTTTAGAAGGTATCAAAAACAATCTAAATGAAATAGTTGTTGTTAAGTATCTTTGTAATTCCATCAATAACTATTTCATAGGGAACATATGTAAAAAGCAATTTTCCAGTAATTTCCTCATAATCGTTTTTATAAACATCCTTTTCAATAATCTCCGTCAAAATATCGTTGACGTATACATTCTCTTTTGCAGATGGACAAATGGAAAGGGCTGCTCGCATCTGTCTGACCTCTTTCACAAAACTTTATCGGATAAATAATAGTCACAAATGGCAAATACCTTGTCAATCAGTGTCCGTTCGATTGTTTGTGTTGTAATTTCAAAAGGCATAAGCCCAAATTCTTCTGCTAGGTATTCCTGCTCGGTAAGTTTCAGGAAACGATGGATATAATTATCTGCCATCCGAGTGGCTGTTGGAAAAGGTAGCAGTGCAATATATGTTTCAATAATAAGTTCCGGCTTTAATTCCAAAATCGGAGAGTAAAGGCTGGAATAACTGGCCCGGTAACAATTATAACTGCGTCTGCTCTGTGTTTCATCTAGATTCACAATAGGAAATTGCAGAGCATCCATAGAGGATACAATCGCTTTCTTTAGCTGCCTTTTTCGGCTTTCACCGGGTATACCCTCGGAGGCGGCGTAAGAAATATCAATATCTTCCGAAAACCGTTCTAATATCTGATAACATTTTGTCAAGGATGTGCCGCCCTTGAAGACCATACCGGGGATCCTTGAAGCTAATTCACGAAGGGCAAGCGTTACATAATAGTCTTTTTCAATAATCCCCGGCGGTATGTGTAATTCGTTGGCAGCAGCGGTTACAAGTTCCGCAAATGCCTCGCGGTCAAGATGTAAATTCATAAATAATCCCCCATTCGATCAGCTTCTTTGCGGTTGTCCCCGTAACAGCAGGAAAAACACTGGAAAGAAGCGGCCGGCTGTAATTTTGTTTTCGAACATAGTTTCTTAATAATGCTCTGGTTTCCGTTTCTGAAAATTCAGAATATTTCTCGGCTTGCGTGATTATATCCAGAAATTGAAGCAGTCCGGCATTCTGGGACGTGATTGCTACGGCTGGACGTTTTAAACGAATTGTTTGAGCGCCTATTGTAACCGTTCTCCCCTTTGTAGATTCCTTTGACGTTACAATTTCCAAAACAGCTGGCATTTGGGTCGTTAATCCGATTTGATTGGCTGCTATGGCTCCAGAAAAATATCCATACATCTCATCTGAATTTTTAATATATTTGTGGATAATGACTTTCATAGGGTCTAAGTAACTTTGTTTCAACAGTCGAGATGCTTTTGGAAGATAGTAAATTCCGGTATCAAACCGGGCCAGATCACCGGATTTAAGCATTCTTTTAAAATGCTGGCGAAGCGCATTGTCATTCATGTCGTCTAATTGAATTTCGCTGATGAAGATTGGCTCATTGTATCGCCTGGTTTTGCCCAGTGAGCATCCTGGGCCGGGTGGTTTTTCGCCACCCGGCCTTTAACCTGCACACATTTCGACCCTGAGAGAATTATTCTTTTCGGCTGAAACTCCAGAACATCAAATCGCTCCAATAAAAATGAAAGCGATGAGAGAAACTCCCGCATTATCGCTTGACGCCCTCTCTTTTTTCTGCTATCCTATACCTCGAATAAAAATTTTAACCGATAATCAAATAAAGCAGATTGCCGCCGGGTAAAGCGTTGGGATCTTGTATCAGTAGGCCATGAAGATACAGGATGACTGCGCTTTTTCTTTTTGTCATGGCGGTCCCGGTGCAGGGTATCAGCAGGGCTGATTCCGCAGCGGGACCGCCGTTCTTTCGGCAGTCAAAAAGGAAAAGAATGATAAGGGGAGAAAATACTGAATTATGGAAACAACAAAACCATTTCGTGAGTTTGCGGGATATTCCGGCTTAAGCGTCCTGGGAATGCTGGCCATATCCTGCTATATTCTGGCAGATACCTTTTTCGTATCCCAGAGCCTGGGAACCAACGGTCTGGCAGCCTTAAATCTTGCCATACCGGCTTACAATGTGATACACGGAACCGGCCTTATGGTGGGAATGGGCGGCGCTACACGGTTTTCTGTTTTAAAAAGCCGCAGGGAATCCAAGGCAGCGGATGTGATGTTCACCAATACGGTGTACCTTGCCGTATTTTTTTCCGCATTGTTTATGCTGGTGGGGGTCTTCTTTTCCGCACCGATCACAGCGCTTTTAGGAGCGGATTCCGCCACCTTTGACATGACCAATACGTATTTAAAAGTTCTGTGCATTTTTGCCCCGGCTTTTATTATGAATGATGTGCTTTTGTGCTTCATCCGCAATGACGGGAATCCGGGGCTTGCCATGGCTGCTACGGTGGGAGGAAGCTTTTCCAATATCATTCTGGATTACGTATTTATGTTTCCTATGGGAATGGGGATTTTTGGAGCTGTGCTGGCCACGGGAATGTCGCCGGCTATCGGCATTCTGATCATGGCGCCCCACTGGCTGAAAAAATCCAAGGGATTCCATATGGTGAAGACAGGTCTTCCTCTGGAAAATGTAAAGATCAATCTTGCCCTTGGATTTCCATCGCTGCTGTCCCAGCTTTCCTCCGGCATCGTAATGATCGTATTTAATGGGATTATTCTCACACTGGTGGGAAATACCGGCGTGGCAGCGTACGGCGTGGTTGCCAACCTTTCCCTGGTGATTTCTTCGATTTATACAGGAATCGCCCAGGGAATCCAGCCTCTGGTCAGCCGGGAATACGGACAGAAAAACAGAGAAGCAGAGAGGCTGTTTTTGCGGTACGCCATGATTTCCATGGCAGTGATTTCTCTGCTGCTTTATGTGATCATTTATGTTTTTGCAGGCCCCATTGCCATGATTTTCAACAGTGAAAATAACAGGGAACTGCAGCAGATCGCGGAGACAGGCCTGCGGCTTTACTTTACCTCTGCTTTGTTTATGGGATACAATGTGATTTTATCCACGTATTTCACTTCGGTGGAAAACGCGGTTCCGGCACATGTGGTTTCCCTGCTTCGGGGACTGATCGTCATTGTTCCTGCGGCATTTCTCATGTCTGCCGCATGGGGCATGACCGGCATGTGGCTGGCCTGTACCGCCACAGAACTTCTGACTGCCGCAGCAGGAGCGGTGCTTTACGGGAAGACGAGGCGCTAACCGCGGCGTTTGTTTCCCATGATGCGGGACTGCTTTCGCCTGCGTGGGATACGGTTATAAAACCGATTTTTCATGCAGGAATCGTAGTTCTTTCGGGGTGGTTACGGATCCAAATGCCTTTTTTTGCCGCAGAACCGTAGTTTGAGGATTGATTTTACCGTTACAAATAGAATATTTCACTATAGAACCGTAATTCAACATTAAAAAAACGGATTTATTTGCAATTCATTCAGAAATAACCGTAATTGCAAGGCAAAAAGTGCGGACCAACCTGCACTTTTTGCCGCAGTAACCGTAATAGGCCGGATAGCTGTACGATACGCGGACAGTTTAAAGGAAACTTTGGTTTGCCATGGACACGAAATAACCTCAGGATTGATTAAATCTTCCAGATAGGGTATACTTAAATCCAAATCCGGCAAAACGCGCCGCCGGCGTGTCCTGCTGGATACATTGTGATGCAGCGGGAGACTGGAGTCTGCCGCTGTGAACCGCAGAAAAAGAGGAATTTTGCCATGCAGACAGAGAAGCTTAACCGGCGGGACGGGTTATGGTACCTGATCCCCGTCCTGGGAACCGTATTTTATATCTGGTATATTCTGGCGGCTACGGAGGATGTGGTCTACACAGATTACATCCGGCTGATCAACAGTTACCTTCCGGATGTCTGGGATCCGAAAAAATTTTTTGTGGCGGATATTTTTACCCGGATGCCGGTGAATTATCTGGAGCGGATCATCAACGTAGCCTTTTTTGACTATTCCACCACCTTTGAGATGGTGCTTGGCGCCCTGTGTACCGGGGCGGCGGCCCTGGTGCTGACCGGTTACTGCCGGCGGCGGAGGATGGGAATATTCTGGTACCTTTCCCTGATGGTTGTATTTTTCAGTTTAAATAAATGGGAAATGATCACAAACGGAACCGGCTGGTGCCATTTTCTGGCCTTTGCCGGATTTTACCTGCACTTTGTTATCTGGGACCGGGTATGGGAGCGGCAGACAGGGGCCGCCCATGATCCGGAATCGGAAGCTGCCCTTCGTCAGGATGCCAGAGACCGGCGGCTTCTTAAGATCCTGCCCTGGCTGATTATCCTGGGAACCGGGGGTCCTTACGGGGCGGGCTATGCGGCGATCCTGATTTTGACTTACGGATTCTGCTTTTTCCTGGATCGGAAGAAGAATGGCCGGCCGGATTACCGTCATATTACTTACGGACTTCACGTGCTGGCGCCGATGATCCTTTATCTTATCAGCAATGCATTTGCCGAGACGGAACATGCAGGAGCCACCGGACGCAGCATTCTGGAGGTGCTGGCAGATAACTGGATCCTGTTTCCCAAGTTTCTGATTAAGAGCTTTTCTTCTCTGGTGATCGGGGAAGAGCCTTTGATGGAACTGCTGACCAGGATGGACCGTGGGATGGCTCTCTGCTACCTTTTGGGAATTCTGGTTCTGGCGGGATATCTTCTGGCGCTTTGGATGCAGTTTTCCCGCCGGCTTTATCAGATTTCTGTTTTTCCGCTGATGCTTATTTTCTGGGGCGGCTGTAACCACCTTCTGGTGCTGGCGGCCCGGTGGATTTTTGAGAACAGCGATTACGGCATGTCCTCCCGCTATGCACTTCAGTACCAGGTGGGAATTCTGGGAATTATCCTTACCTTTGGCATGGCCTGGAAGCTTTGGAGGACAGAGGCCAGCGGGGAGGGCAGGAAAAAGAACCTTTTCCCCTTCTGGCAGAGAATCCTGGCCATGGCTTTCTGTCTGGTAATCCTGGCAGGAAATGGATATACTACCGGTATGGAAATCAAAAAGGCTCCGAACCGGGAAGAGTATGCCCGCGGCGTTCGGGAGATCGCCCTTCATTACCGGGATGCGCCGGATGATGAACTGGAGAGCCGGATGCAGTACCATCACGGCCCGGAGAAGATCCGCAGCGCCTTATCAATACTGGAAGAACAGAAATGGAATATATTCGGAGGAGAAGAATGATGAAAGTTGTATTGCTTGCCGGAGGATTCGGCACCAGAATCAGCGAAGAGAGCCATCTGCGGCCGAAGCCTATGATTGAGATCGGAGAAAAACCCATCCTCTGGCACATCATGAAATACTATTCCCAGTACGGGTTCCATGAATTTGTGGTCTGCCTGGGTTACAAGCAGTATGTGGTGAAGGAGTTTTTTGCCGACTATTTCCTTCACATGTCAGATGTGACTTTCGATCTGGCCAATAACCAGATGGAGGTACACAATAATTATTCAGAGCCCTGGAAGGTAACTCTGGTGGATACCGGCTTAAAGACCATGACCGGCGGCCGGGTAAAGCGGATCCGCCCGTATGTGGGGGATGAGCCGTTTATGCTGACCTACGGAGACGGCCTGGCCGACGTGGACTTAAAGAAACTGGAGGAATTCCACCGGCAGCACGGCCGGATTGCCACCATCACTGCGGTAAATGTGGGACAGCGCTTCGGCGTTCTGGATATCCAGCAGGGCGGCCGGATCCAGGCTTTCAGGGAGAAGAATGACCGGGACGGCGCATTGATCAACGGCGGATTTATGGTGATGAATCCCCAGGTGTTTGACTATATCCAGGGAGACGACACGGTGCTGGAAAAAGAGCCTCTGGAGAACCTGGCCAGAGACGGAGAACTGATGGCCTTTACCCATGACGGATTCTGGAAGTGCATGGATACCCAGAGGGACAAGATGCAGCTGGAGGCCATGTGGCAGTCGGGCCAGGCGCCCTGGAAAATCTGGTAGCAGGAGGAGCGTATGCAGAATCTTTCCATAGAAGAATTAAAGGAATTTTATCAGGGCAGATCGGTGCTGGTGACGGGACATACCGGCTTTAAAGGCTCCTGGCTCTGCCGCATTCTGACGCTGGCAGGGGCCCAGGTGACGGGCTATGCATTAAAGCCCCCTACGGATCCCAGCCTCTTTGCCGCGGCCGGCCTGGAGGAAACCATGAATTCCGCAGAGGGAGATATCCGCAGCATGGAAGATCTGCTGGCTGTATTTAAACTGGCGCAGCCGGAGATCGTCTTCCATCTGGCAGCCCAGCCCATTGTCCGGGATTCCTATAAGGATCCTTTGTATACTTATGAGACCAATGTGATGGGAACCGTTCATGTGCTGGAATGCATCCGGCGCACCGGCACCGTTAAATCCTTCTTAAATGTAACCACAGACAAGGTTTACGAAAACCGGGAGTGGGAGTACGGCTACCGGGAATGCGATCCTTTAGACGGCTACGATCCCTACTCAAACAGCAAGTCCTGCTCGGAACTGGTGACCCACAGCTATCGGAAATCTTTCTTTTCCGACGCTTCCTGCGCCATCTCCACAGCCAGAGCGGGAAATGTGATCGGCGGCGGCGATTTTGCCAATGACCGGATCATTCCCGACTGCATCCGGGCAGCTGCCCGCAAAGAAGAGATCGTGGTGCGGAATCCTTATTCCACCAGACCCTACCAGCATGTGCTGGAGCCCCTTGGGGCTTATTTGACCATTGCCATGAGACAGTACCAGGATCCGTCCCTTGCAGGCTATTATAATGTAGGCCCCGATGACTGCGACTGCGTAACCACCGGAGAACTGACGGATTTATTCTGCCAGGCCTGGGGAGACGGGATCCGGTGGGTGAACCGCAGTGACCAGGGTCCCCACGAGGCATCTTTCCTGAAGCTGGACTGTTCCAGGATAAAAAAGACCTTTGGCTGGCGGCCCAGGTACCACGTAAAAGAAGCGGTGGAAAAGACGGTTGAATGGTCTAGGGCTTATCTGGAGGGACAGGATGTGCGGGAGGAGATGGACCGGCAGATCCTGGAGTTTTTCAGCCGGGCCTGACGGCGGATAAAAGATAGGATCGGGCAGAGAAAGCCTTCATGCGCCGGCGGGCAGAACTCCAGTCTTCCTGCAAAAGTCTGGCGGCGCATTTGGCATCCCTGAATTAATGCCGCCTGTCCGGCGGCGGGATTTTCAGCGTAAATATCAGGCAGAAAGAAGAGGAAATCAGCATGTTTGAAAATAAGACGGAAGCGCAGGCACGTCAGGAGATCCTTGATCTGGTGGCCGAGTACTGCGATACCTTTCACAATAAAAAAGAACCTTTTCAGGAGGGACAGCGGATTCCTTACGCTTCCCGCGTGTATGACCGGAAGGAGATGGTGAATCTGGTAGATTCCTCTCTGGAATTCTGGCTTACTTCCGGACGATACACCGACGAATTTGAAAAGAAGCTGGCAGAGTACCTTGGAGTGCGGTACTGCTCTCTGGTAAACTCCGGCTCTTCGGCAAATCTCACCGCCTTTATGACCCTGACTTCGCCTCTTTTAGGTGAGCGGCAGATTAAGAGGGGAGACGAGGTGATTACGGTGGCTGCCGGTTTTCCCACCACTGTGACGCCGGTGATTCAGTACGGCGCAGTGCCGGTTTTCGTGGATGTGACCATTCCCCAGTATAATATTGATGTGACCATGCTGGAAGAAGCCCTTTCCCCCAGAACGAAGGCGGTGATGATCGCCCATACCCTGGGAAACCCCTTTGATTTAAAGGCGGTAAAGGATTTCTGCGATGCCCATAATCTGTGGCTGGTGGAAGATAACTGCGATGCCCTGGGAAGCCGTTATACCATAGACGGTGAGACCCGGTTTACCGGAACCATCGGCGATATCGGCACTTCCAGCTTTTATCCGCCCCACCATATGACCATGGGAGAAGGCGGCGCAGTTTACACAGACAATCCGCTGTTAAACAAGATCATCCGTTCCTTCCGCGACTGGGGCCGCGACTGCGTCTGCCCGTCAGGCCGGGACAATCTCTGCGGCCACCGCTTTGACCGGCAGTACGGGGAGCTTCCTCTCGGATACGACCATAAATACGTATATTCCCATTTTGGCTACAATCTGAAGGCCACAGACATGCAGGCGGCTGTGGGCTGTGCGCAGCTGGAGAAATTCCCCGGCTTTGTGGAGCGCCGCCGTCATAACTTTGACCGGCTGAAAAATGCTCTTTCCGGCATGGAGGATAAGCTGATCCTTCCGGAGGCCTGCGAAAACTCCATTCCCAGCTGGTTCGGTTTCCTGATCACCTGCCGGGAAGGCGTGGACCGGAACCAGGTGGTGCAGTATGTGGAAGGAAAGGGCGTGCAGACCAGAATGCTCTTTGCCGGAAACCTGACAAAGCATCCCTGCTTTGATCAGCTGCGCCGGGAGAAAACGGGCTACCGGATCGTAGGCGATCTTTCCGTAACGGACCGGATCATGAAAGATACCTTCTGGGTAGGCGTATATCCGGGGATGACCGATGAGATGATTGACTATATGGCGAGCGTGATCCGGGAGGCCTGCGGCTGAAAGGCCGGCGGCAGGATTTTCTATACAGGAGATGAACTGAGAATATGTATGATATGACTGATGTTCATAAGGCAAATCTGGCTGTTTTAAAGGAGATTGACCGGATCTGCCGGAAATACAGGCTGAAATACCTTCTGGATGCGGGCACACTGATCGGAGCTGTCCGCCATCAGGGTTTTATTCCCTGGGATGATGATGCGGATGTGGCTATGACCCGGGCGAATTTTGACGCTTTTTTAAAGGTTGCGCCCAGAGAACTTCCGGAAGGGATGGAGTTGGTTATGCCGGGGCAGTTTCACGGCGGACAGGGCTTTTATGATTTTACGCCCCGGATCATTTATAAGAACAGCCGTACCCATGCAGAGGATGAGGAGATGGCTTTTTATGACGGAAAGCTGAATCATCTCTGGGTGGACCTTTTCGTCCTGGACGGGCTGCCGGACAGCCGCCTGGGAGCAGCTGCGGCAAAGGGACTGCAGACTGTTGTTTATGGCCTTGCCATGGGCCATCGTTTCCGTCTGGATTACAAAAAATATCCGCCGGTGCAGCGGATTGCAGTGGGGGTGCTGGCCGGCATCGGCCGTCGGATGCCTCTTCCATGGATCATGAAGCTGCAGCGCACCTGTGCAAGGATGACGCGGAAGAAAAAGACAAAGCGGCTTTACTACAGCAACTATCAGCCGGATTATCTGTATGTTACTCTAGAACGGCAGTGGAGCGAGGATACGGTGGATCTTCCCTTTGAGGATACGGTCTTAATGTGTCCTTCCGGATGGCATCAGGTGCTGACTTGGGTCTACGGCGACTACCGGAAGCTGCCGCCCGAAGAGAAGCGGGCGCCCACCCATTCCACAGTGGAAATCCAGGTATTTTCCGACGAAAGCCCGAAATCATGACCGAAAGCAAAAGGGGAACCGATCAATTATGAGTCAGGAATCGAAGCGGGAAACAGAACAGGAAACGGAAAGGGCGGAGAGAAAACGTCCGCTTCTTTCTGTGGTGGTTTCTGTGTACAATGAAGAGCAGGCGCTGGATGATTTTTACCGGGAGACCGGCGCTGTATTAAAGGAACTGTCCTGGGATTATGAACTGATTTTTGTCAATGACGGCAGCGCGGACCAAAGCCTTTCGATACTGGACCGTCTGGCGGCCGATGATCCTCAGGTGAAGGTCATCAGCTTTTCCAGGAATTTCGGCCATGAGGCGGCCATGATAGCCGGTCTGGACTACAGCCGGGGCGATGGGGTCGTCTGCATGGATGCGGATCTGCAGCATCCGCCGGAATGCCTGCGGGATATTACAAAGGCCCTGTCAGAAGGATATCAGGTAATAAATATGGTGCGGACGAAAAACCAGGACGCAGGTCTCATTAAGAATCTTACATCTGCCGGTTTTTACTGGCTGATCAATGCCATTTCGGATGTGCATTTTGAACCCAATGCCTCTGACTTTTTTGCGGTGGACCGGCAGGTGGCCCAGGTTTTAAAGGAAAGCTACCGGGAGCGGGTCCGTTTCCTGCGGGGATATGTGCAGAATGTGGGATTTAAAAAGACCAGCCTTTTTTACGAGGCCAGGCCCCGTGTGGCCGGCCAGAGCAAGTACAGTTTAAAAAAGCTTCTGGCATTTTCCATTAATACCATTCTGTGCTTTTCCAATATGCCTTTAAAGCTGGGAATCTATGCAGGAATGTTTTCGGCCCTTCTGGGGGTGGCGGTCATGGTGTACACGCTCTTTACCAGGGCCGGAGCGCCCAGCGGCTATGCCACCATCGTAGTACTGATCTGTTTTATGTTTGCCATGCTGTTCGTCATCGTGGGAATCATCGGAGAGTATATTGCCATCTTGTTTACAGAACTGAAGGACCGTCCGGTTTATATCGTGGCGGAAACCAGAAATGTGAAAAAGGAACAATGAGCTTTCCGAAGCTGCGCTTCTCTGAATTTTACACTTAATTTACAAAACCTTCTGGAAATTCTGGAAATTGACAGTAAGAGAAAAAGTGTGCATAAAAAAGACGTTTAAAGAAGAAAAGTTTAGGCAAATTTAACACTTTGTCCATTGTAATTCTGGAAAAAATAGAGTATACTATAATTACTTTAGGGAGGCAAAGTAACTTAAAGGGGGAACTCGTGGACGTCTGGTGTAAAGGAGTGAAGCGTATGTTAGCAAAACAGGTCAATATTACAGCTCGCTCTGCCCGTCCATTGCCGATTTCCTACATTATTCGAATGGCGCAGCAATTTTCCTGTGACGTGTATATTCAGGATATGGGCGTGCGGATTAATGCCAAAGACTATAATGAGATGAAACGTGACTGGAATCCGCAGGGCAATCGGCTGGTCTTCTATCTGAATGGGGCAGATGAAGTAGCAGCTGGAGACAAATTGAAAAAAGCATTGGAGAACTGAGAGAAAGCAAGAAAAAGAGCTGTTTAAGGGGACGGCTCTTTTTTTATTCCTTTTATTTTCGCGGAAAGCGGGACGGACGGTCATGTCTGCATGGCCATCCGTCCCGCTTCTGCTGAAACGATGTTTATTTTTCTTCTTTCTTTTCCCGCTCTTTCAGATACTGCCCGGCATCTTTAAAGAAGCTTGCCACAATGGTTATGATAATGAAGCCAATGGGAAAGGCCGCAATGATGGATACCGTCTGAAGATTCGACATGGAGCTGTCATTAAAGATCAGCGCAATGGGGAAGAGCATCAGGAGTACAGCCCAGAAAAGCTTTACCTTCTGATCCGGCTCTTCCGTTTCCTTTAATTCCTTGTAGGAGTAGGAAGAAGCTACCAGGGTCAGCGCATCAAAGGAGGTGGCGTAAAATGCGATCATAGTCAGCGCCAGCAGCACCAGCCCTGCTTCCGTAAGAGGAAGGGTATCAAAGAGGGTCAGGATACTCTGATAAAGATCCTGGCTCTTTTCATAAGCTCCCAGGAGATCAAGCTTTCCGAATACCTGCAGTCCCAGACCATAATTCCCCAGAATGATAAAGGAGGTAAAGGTTCCGGAAAGCCCCCAGAAGTATCCGCCCAGGATCGTCTGACGGATGGTGCGGCCGCGGCTGATGGAGCCAATGAAAAAGGGAGTTGCCACGCACCATACCATCCAGTAGGCCCAGTAAAAGATGGTCCAGTTCTGGGGGAAGGAGGAAGTGCGGGCGGCGTCGGTCCAGGTGCTTAAGCCGATGAAATTCTGAACCAGATTTCCCACTGCCGTAAGTCCGGTCTCGATGATGAAGCGGGCCTGGCCCCCTCCGATCAGCACATAAAGGAGCAGGGCAAAGAATAAGTACGTGCAGGAAGCGGCAAGCTTTGCTACTCCTTTCATGCCGAAGATCACTGTGACGGTATAGGTAACGCCGATAATGACCAGAATGGCGATGGTGAGAAAATGGGACTGAGGGATCCCGGACACTTTGCTGATAGCCATGGAAAGAAGCGGCGTTGCCAGGGAAAAGGTGGTGGCAGTTCCCGCCAGCAGGGCGAATACGGCAATCAGGTCGATGGCGCGTCCCCAGAAGCCGTCTACATGCCTGCCTAAAAGAGGGCGGCAGGCCTCGGAATATTTCTGCTTGGTGCGTTTGCGCACATGGAGCATAAAACCAAAAGCAACCGCCAAAATCATGTAAAAGCTCCAGGGGATCGGCCCCCAGTGAAAGAGCGGATAGGTGGCAGCCCAGTCTGCCATGGAACCCATCTGGGAGATACGGGGTTCGTTGGCGTAAAGCATCCACTCGCACAGGGAATAAAAAAGAATATCTGCAGCCAGACCGGAGGTGAACATCATGGTTCCCCACTGGAAGGGCGTATAGTCCGGCTTGTCTGTTCCCCCTAACTTTATGGATCCGTATTTGGAAAATGCGATATACAGAGAACAGAGAAAGACCCCCAGGCCGATGATCAGGTAATAGCTTCCCAGCTGGTCTCCTAAAAAGAAGCGGATAGAATTTAAAACAGAAGAGGAGCTTTCCGGATACATCAGAAAAAGGATGCACAAAACGGCAATGGCTGCCAGGGGGATCAGCGTAGTGACCCAGTCCAGGCGCTTCCTTAATTCACGGATGGAAACATGGGATGAAGACTTCATAAAGACCTCCTTATGCTTGTTCAAAAAAATGAAATATTAAAGCTTATTGAACATAATAGCATTGCAGCCTAGAAAAATCAAGGGGAATTTGTGAAGATTTTCTGACATTTTTCCGAAACCCCTATCCAAACAAAAAAGGTTTCGTTATAATAACAATGCAAAAAATGGATCGAGAGGAGCAGTAAGATGAAGAAGGAAATTCTTGCGGCCGCAGCGGCATGTATCGTACTTTTTACTGCCGGCTGTACGGAAAGCAATATTTTAAAACCGGAAAACGGACGTCCGCAGCCGGATTTTACAATTGTTACGGACGTAAAGCTTGACTGGAACCAGATCAGTGAAGATGTGGCCAGTTATTATGAGGGCATGGAAGAAGAATATCCCGGCCTGCTGACGTTTAATTATGCACATAAGGATGAGGAGAAGCTGGTTACAGCGCAGCTTTTTGTAGATGACACCGTGGATGGAGAGGATGCGGCTGCCTATGCCACAGACCTGATCCGCTACATTAATGATGCCATCTGTATTCAGAATAATTCGCTGGCATTTTCCACCAATGATACTTACGGCGGCTTTTTTGATGATTACAGCTTCCAGGTGCAGGTAATGCCCGATGCTACCCAGGAGGATGAGAGTACCTGGCTGGTAAATATGACGGTAGAAGCAGGAAGCAATGCTCCCATTGTGCCTGTGGGCGCGGAAAGCGGAAGCGAAGCGGCAGAGAGCGAAACGGAGACAGAAGGGTAGATGAGAATGAACAGATGGATTTACAGAACGAAGAAATGGTGTGCGCTGGCCGTATGCGCCATGCTGATTCCTCATGGATATGAGGCAGTGCGCCAGACGGTTTTGGGATGGCCCCGGAAGGAAGCACAGGAGAGCGTGATTTCAGATGCATATATTGTAAAAAAGCAGAGTTTTGAGGCCGGAAGCCTCCTTTCTTCCTGGAATTCAGCAGGTTCTGCCAGCGGTGCTTCTTCCGTTTTAAGGGCCCAGAACACCAGCACGGCAGTTGTGGCCGGACAGGCACCGGGAGTCCAGACTTCCCCTGACGCAGGTTCTGTTTCGCCCCAGACCAGCAATTCCGGTGTGCGGGTGATCTACTCTGCCGGAAGCAGCCAGACCAAGGTAGGACCGGGCGCGGAGTATTCGCCGGTAACTACCGTTACCACGCCGATCACCGGGTATCTGGGAGGATCCAAACTGAATCTCCTGGCGAATCAGACGGCCAGCCAGATGCTTTCGGTGCTGATTGAAACCAATCAGGGAAAGCTGATCATGATTGACGGCGGCGTGGAGGAAGATGCCCAGCACCTGATCGAGGTTCTGGCAGCCCGGGGCGGACAGGTGGATACCTGGCTGGTAACGCATCCCCACTCGGATCACATCGGTGCGCTGAATTATATTTTAAATCATCCGGAATGCGGCATTACTGTGAATAATATTTACTATTCCTTTGCCGATATCAGCTGGTATCAGCAGTATGAGGCATACCGGGCCGACACGGTTCAGATGCTTATGAATACCTTTGCCGCCCTGCCGCCGGAAAAGCTCCACGGAGATATTTATAAAGGGCAGGAGATCCAGGTGGATAATGTTAAGATCACGGTAATGAATCTCCCCTATCTGTTTTCCAACAATGCCATTAACAACAGCTCTGTGGCTTATATGCTGGATATTAATGGAAAGAAAGCCCTGTTTTTAGGGGATATGGGCGAGGAGGCCGGAAGGCAGTTTCTGGCAGATAATTCGCCGGAATCTCTGAAATGCGATATTGTACAGATGGCCCATCACGGCCAGTACGGCGTTTCCAAGGAAGTTTACCAGGTACTTCAGCCGGAGATCTGCTTATGGTCCTGCCCCCAGTGGCTGTGGGACAATGACAGCGGAAGCGGACTTGACTCCGGAAACTGGTTTACTCTGGATACCAGGAGATGGATGGCAGAATTAGGCGTTCCCTATCATGTGTGCATTAAAGACGGGGATCAGGTGATTCAGTAAAAATACAGTCAGAAATAAAAGAAAAAGGAGATCTCCTGAAGCAGAGGAGGTCTCCTTTTTTAATTACGAAGTATCCAGCAAGACGCGCCAGTGACGCGTCTTGTCGGATTGCCGGGTCTTCGGTTTTAAGTGCGCCGGCGGCGGATCTTAAAGATAATCCACCACCGGAAGTCCGCTGTGGTAAGAATAATTTCCCAGTTCGTCCAAAAGTGCGGGAAAGACACCTTCATCAAGTCCGTCTTTTCCTACGGAGGCATTCAGGTAATAATAAACCATGCTGCATTTTCCAAGGCACTGGCGGAACAGCTGGGGGAAGGATGCGCTGCTTGCTTTGGAATGGTCCCAGGGGTTGGTCCAGACCTGGTGGTCGGAATTCAGGCTCTTTCTGGGATCTTCTACTTCGTCCGTAACCAGTTTCTGGGCAGCCACGGGATTTTTCAGGAAGATGGATTCCACGAAGGCGATTTTATTTTTCTTCCGTCCCATGGGGTCTGCCAAGGTGCGGCAGCCAAAGCGCAGGGCCAGAATGGAACGGTGAATCATTCTGGCGGTGACCTGGTAGTTGTTCCGGTAAGTCAGCGGATAATAAGTTTCGTTGATGCAGTCTGCCAGGAAACGGGAGATGAACTGGGTTTCCAGGCCATTCAGGCAGATGGTGGCTGCCTGGTTAAACTGGGAAGGCTTTTTTTTCTTATATTTCTTAAGAAGAAGGGCATCCAGATCATTTTCCAGCAGCGCATGGAGGCCGTGGGCCTGTATGGAAGGATTTTTCGGATCGTAATGAATACGGCCGTATACAAATGGGTGGCACATATAATCTCCGATATAATGACAGAAGAAGCCTGCCATGTAGGCGACACCCTGTTCTCTCTGCTGACGGGAGGGAATGGATGCCAGGCGGTTTAAGCATACGGAAAAAAAGTCATTTACATGGTGTTCGTGCATATAGGCGCCTACGTTGCGGTGGTCCCGGTGGCGGAGTATGGGAAGATTATAAAAGAACATGTCGGGACCCTGGAGACCCAGCTGGTAGAGCCAGCGGTATTTGGCGATTATGAATTTCAGCTGATTAAGAGGAAGGTCATTATAAGCCTTCATTCCTAAAATATAGTGGGTAGTAAAACCGGGCATGAAATCACCTCTTTCCGGAATTAAGACATTGATCCAGCGGTATAGTTTCATAGTAGCACATTTGGCCAGGTAATTCAAAGAAAATATATGTATGGCAGGAAGGCTTCTGTAAGGGATCTGGAATATCCGTTCTTTTTCGGGAATAAGAAGAAGGGAGAGGAAAGGAGAGAAGGGGAGCGGATGCTGGAGCTGATACATAAGGCAGTCTGGGGGCCCTGGTTGATGGTTCTGTTTCTGGGTGTGGGGACACTTTATACGGTCCGGTCCGGCTTTTTTCAGCTGCGCGGTCTTAAAGTCTGGTGGCAGGCTACGGCGGGAAGCTTTGGAAAAACAGGGAAGGAACAGGTAAAGACGGCATGTACGGCATTGGCAGCCACTGTGGGAACAGGAAACATCACAGGAGTGGCCACTGCTGTTGCGGCCGGCGGTCCTGGTGCGCTGTTCTGGATGTGGGTTTCGGCGGCGGCCGGGATGATGACTGCCTACGGGGAAGTCTATCTGGGGATTCAGAGCCGGTATGCGCTTCCAGAGGGCGGCATAGCCTGCGGTCCTTATGTGTACTTGGAGCGGATGGCAGGGCAGAGAGGGCTTTCTCTTGTATATGCCTTTCTGTGTGTGGTGGGATCTCTGGGAATGGGTTCCATGGTACAGGCAAACTCGCTGGCGGAAACGGTGTCGTATTCTTTTGGCATTCCGGCTGCAGCTGCAGCGGCTCTTCTGTGCCTGGCTGCAGGGCTGGTGATCGGCGGCGGCAGGAAGCGGATCGGTGAAGCGGCTGCGGGGCTGATTCCTTTTTCAGCCGGACTTTATATGGCTTTTTCCATTGCCGTTCTTATTTTGTGCAGGGAACAGCTGCCGGATGCAGTGAGATCTGTTTTTCGGGAGGCCTTTACCCTGCCGGCAGCTTTGGGCGGTGCCGCGGGAAGCGGCATAAGCGGTGCGGTGCGCTACGGTCTGGCAAGGGGCGTTTTTTCCAACGAGGCGGGTCTTGGCAGCATGGCCATTCTCCACGGCGATTCGCCCGGACAGGATGCCCGGCTTCAAGGAATGTGGGCCATGTTTGAGGTCTTTTTCGACACCATTGTTGTATGTACACTTACGGGGCTGGTAATCTTATGCTGCGGGGGCGGCGGGGAGCCGGCGCCGGAAGGAGCGGCTCTGGCCTCCTGGTGCTTTCAGAAACATCTGGGAAATGCGGGAGGGTATGCAGTCTCTCTTTCCATGATTCTGTTTGCCTTTGCTACAATTATTGCCTGGTATTATCTGGGGAGTCAGGCGCTTTTGTTTCTCATCGGGCGTCTTGGCTGGAAAAATGGAAAGAATGCCGCGGCTCTGTACCGGTTTCTTTATCTGGGGGCAGTCTGCATGGGATGCGTGGCGGCTATGGAAAAGGTGTGGCTTTTTTCGGATATTGTAAACGGACTTCTGTCCCTTCCAAATCTGCTGGCTCTGGTGCTTCTGGTCCGTCGAGTGGAATTTCCCGGAAGATTTCCGGCTGATAGTCCGCCGGCCCGGGGAGAAACGAAGAAGCGTCCGGCAAAAGGCGCCGGGGAATCCTTTTTTCGGATCTCGGAAAACGGCGTGTTCTGGATCGCAGTATTTTTAGGAGCAGTCCAGTTGCTTTTTCTGTAAATTCCCCGTATAATCGTGAAAAGAAAATGCTGTGCCTGCCGGCACCTGCGGATTACTCGGGAGGATAAGACTGATGAAAAATTCCGGCTCAGAAAAGGAAAAGTTATTGATCATTATAAATGGAAAGGGGGGCGTGGGAAAGGATACCCTGTGTGATTTTGCGGCGGCTCATTATCCGGTGCGGAATGTCTCCTCCATTACTCCAATTAAGGAGATCGCTGCGGCGAACGGCTGGAACGGGGAGAAGACGTCGGAAGCCAGACGCTTTCTGGCGGATCTTAAGGAGGCTTTTACCCGGTACAATGATCTTCCCACCCGGTATCTTCTGGAACAGTACCGGGAGTTTCTGGACAGCCAAGAGCGGATCATGTTTGCCCACATCCGTGAGGCCGGTGAAATCGAAAAGCTCAAAAGCCGTGTGGATGGGCCCTGTATTACCCTTCTGGTGCGCCGGGGCAGTCAGGTGCCTCAGACATGGGGAAATGCGGCAGACGATGAGACGGAAGACTATTCCTATGATTTTGTATATGAGAACCGCTTTCCCTTAGAGGAAGCAGAGGCGGATTTTCTGACTTTTCTGGAGGAGAAGCTGCTGCCCTGTGCATCCCGCCGGGAGGTGTGAGGGCAGAGGGGTATGGAGGAGAAGAAAGCAATGATGTTTACCAATGAAGACTTAAAGAAACTCCTTTGGCCTCTGATTGTGGAACAGATCCTGGCTGTGCTGGTGGGCATGGTAGATGTGGTGATGGTAGCCGCAGTAGGAGAAGCGGCGGTGTCCGGCGTGTCGCTGGTGGATTCCATCAGCATATTGATCATCCAGCTTTTGTCAGCTTTAGCTACCGGCGGGGCAGTAGTGGCAGCACAGTACATCGGACGGAAAGATACCGGGAACGTCTGCCGGGCTGCAGGTCAGCTTCTTTTTGTGACGGTGCTGGTGTCACTTGCGGTGACGGCAGCAGCCCTTGTGGGGAACCACCCCCTTCTGACGGTGATCTTCGGCCATGTGGAACAGGATGTTATGGATAATGCGGTGATTTATTTCTTCCTTTGCGCACTATCCTATCCCTTCCTGGCGGTTTATAATTCCTGCGCCGCTCTTTACCGGGCCATGGGGAATTCCAGGATTTCCATGAAAGTTTCCATTGTCATGAACCTGATTAACGCCGTGGGAAATGCCTTTTGTGTATTCGTCCTTCATATGGGCGTGGCCGGTGTGGGGATCCCCACTCTGGTATCAAGAGCGTTTGCTGCAGTGACGATGCTGATCCTGATCCAGAGACAGGATAATGTGATCCGTTTAACGGACGTAAGGCAGCTTAAACCGGAAGGGAAGATGATCCGGAGAATCCTTGCTGTGGGGATTCCCAACGGGCTGGAAAACAGTATTTTCCAGGTGGGGAAGCTGACGCTTCAGAGCCTGGTTTCTTCCCTGGGAACGGCGGCCCTGGCCGGCTATGCAGTGGCCAATAATCTGGCGACGATCGCATATCTGCCGGGGAATGCCCTTGGACTTGGTCTGATCACCATTGCAGGACAGTGTGTGGGAGCCGGAGAATACCGGCAGGCCAGAGATTACACCAGAAAGCTTTTGATTCTGAATTATATTCTGGCCGGAGTGATCTGCGTATTTATGTTTGCCGGACAGGGAGCACTTGTTTCTATATACGGGCTGTCTGAGGAATCCGGGCAGATCGCAAAGGAAATGATTGCCGCCCACTGCTTTGCCATGGCAGTATGGCCCCTGGCGTTTACTCTTCCCTATACCCTGCGGGCCAGTTTCGATGCAAGATTTACCATGATCATTTCCATTTTTTCCATGTGGGTGTTCCGCATCGGTTTTGCCTATCTGTTTGTTTTGCTGTTTGGCTTTGGGGTGCTGGGGATCTGGTACGGTATGTTTATCGACTGGATCTTCCGGGCGGCGGTCTTTGTGTGGCGGTTTAAAAGTTATGAAAAACGCCTTCCCAAGATGGGAAAGCTGGCCTGACAGAAGCGTGAGACCATGAAAAAGCTGCGCCATGACCGTATTTCTCAGGGAGAAAACGGCAGACAAAAATGATAAATATGCAAAAGAAAGAAAAAAGACGGAAAATACCCCGAAAAAATCTGAAAATTTGTGCAATCTTTTCTCTATAGAAGGACTATAATTACGGTGTAACAAGAAAGAGATACTTAACCAGCCTGTCCGGGCGAGCAGGAAGATTCGCAGGAGGACAGGCCCGCTAAGCAGTCAGTTTTATGGAGGAAAAGATAAATGAATACTTTAAAAGCTGAAAAAAGAGACTTAAGCATTAAGGCAAAAAGGCTTAGACGGGAAGGATTTGTTACCGGCAATGTATTCGGCAGACAGATCAAAGATTCCATGCCGATTCAGATTGCAGAGCGTGAAGCCGAACGTCTTCTGAAAAAGAGCGGAAAAGGCAGCCAGGTTATGCTGGAAGTGGACGGTCAGACCTATGACGCGCTGATCAAAGAGGTGGATTACGATTCCATGAAGAATCAGATTCTGGAGATTGATTTCCAGGCTCTGGTAAAGGGAGAAAAGGTCCATTCCGTGGCTGAGATTGTGCTTTTGAACCATGAAAAGGTAAGTACGGGAGTTGTGGAACAGCTTCTGAAAGAGATTTCCTACAAGGCTCTGCCGGAAGATCTGGTAGAAAAGGTGGAAGTTGACACTGGAAATATGCATGCGGGCGATACCATTAAGGTAAAGGATCTGCCCATTGCTTCCAATGAAAAGATTGATCTGATGACAGATCCGGAAACTGCAGTTGTGACCGTATTTGAAGTTCACAATGCGGAGGCTGCAGAAGCGGCGGAAGGCGAAGATCAGGCTGACAAATAAAAAGCAAGAAAAAATGAAGAAAAAGACGGACTGCAAAAGCGGCCCGCCTTTTTGTTTTTGGAAATTTATGAATTTTTCGATGCAGCTTTTGGGAAACCGGATGTGCGGCTGTCGGCAAGGATTTCTTTCAGAATCCCGCGGATTACCACTGCAGCAAGGATAAAAGTAGCCACATCGGCAATGGGCTGAGAGATCTGAAGGCCCAGGATTCCCAGGGTGGGTGTGAGGATCAGAAGAGCCGGAATCAGGAAAAGCCCCTGCCGGGCTGTGGATACCAGGGTGGCGCGGATCCCGTAGCCGATAGACTGGGGGAACATGTTTCCGATGGTGATTACTCCCTGGAGCGGCAGGGTAGCCAATTGAAAACGCAGTGCCGCAGTGCCGATCTGGATAACTGCCGGGTCATCTTTCCGGAAAAGCGCGATGATATTTCCCGATGCCAGGAAGCCGAGAATGCAGAAAACCACCAGGACCACAGTGCTGACCTTAATACAGAACCAGCAGGCTTCTTTTACACGGTTATAAAGCTTTGCGCCGAAACAGTAGCTGCATACCGGCTGGAAGCCCTGGCCAAATCCGATGATAGCCGAATTGATAAACTGCATGAAACGGTTTACGATGGACATGGCTGCGATGGCGGCATCTCCGTAAGGATGCGCCATTACGTTCATCAGGATCGTGGCTACACTGGTAATGCCCTGGCGTCCCAGAGACGGAAATCCGCCGTAAATAACTTCGCGGTAAATACGGAGCGTGGGTCTGAAATTACGAAAGCGGATGGAGATGCAGTCCTTCCGCAAATTGCACATGCATAAAAGAATGCAGAAGCTGATAAACTGGGACAATCCGGTGGCCAGAGCCGCTCCCGCTGTTCCCATGCCCAGGGTGAAGATAAACAGCGGATCCAGGATAATATTCAGCAGGCCTCCGGCAGTGATGCCGAACATGGCAAAGAATGCCTTGCCCTGGAAACGGAGCAGATTATTCATAATAAAGGAACAGGTCATAAAAGGAGCTGCCAGAAAAATATAGAAGGCATAATCCTCTGCGTAAGGAGCAATGGTATCCGTGGCGCCAAGGAATATGACCACAGCATGAAGATTCAGGGTCCCCAGGACCGCAATGGCAAGTCCAATGAGGGCACCGGTAAAAAAGGCGATGGAAACGATGTGTTCTGCCAGCCGTCTTTTGCCTGCTCCGATGGACCGGGTCATGAAGTTTCCGCTTCCCATTCCCACCATAAAAGAAAGGGCCTGTATGATAGACATGGCGGAAAAGATGATTCCCACGGCTCCCGATGCGCTGGTGCCGATCTGGCTGACAAAGAAGGTATCGGCCATATTGTAGATGGAGCTTACCAGCATGCTGATGATGGTAGGCACAGCCAGCCGGGGAATGATCCTGCTTACCGGTTCATGTGCCATTTCATAATACTGATCTTTTGTTTCTGTTGTTGATTCCAATTCCGGTCACCTCAATTCTTTCGTTTAAAGATATTGTAAAGGATACTTCAGACAATGTCAAAGTATGGAAGCAGAGAAATTCATTACTTCGGCAAAAAGTGAAAAAGAATGGGAAAAAATTGGATATTATACCGAAAGGAATAAAAAGTAAATTGACAAAATAAATATTTGAAATCCGGCGTTTCAAGGCTAAAATTGTGCAATATGCACATAAATGAAAAATATTTTAATATAAAATGCAAATTGAAAATAATTTTAAAATCCGATATAGTATAGCTATCAAAGCAAACAGGTCAAAAAGAAGAGGAGGAAGCTTATGAAATTAAAAAAGATGGTATCAGTGATGGTGTGCGCGGGAATGACAGTCAGCCTGGCAGCCTGCGGCGGGTCAGGAACCACGGAGTCTGCTGCAGACACATCAAGCAGCGCGGCCACCGAAGATACCCAGGCGGCAGAGACCGGTACAGAGAATGGGGACTCCGGCTCAGCCACATCCATTACCCTGTGGACCTATCCCATCGGTTCCTGGGGCGATTCTGAGGTAGTAAACAGCATCGTAAGCAACTTTAATGCCGTAAATCCGGACATTACCGTGGCGGTAGAGTACCTGGATTATACTTCCGGCGATGACCAGGTAACGGCAGCCATTGAGGCCGGCACCACTCCGGATATTATCATGGAAGGACCGGAGCGCCTGGTTTCCAACTGGGGTGCCGCCGGAAAGATGGTGGACCTTGCAGATCTCTGGGATGACGAGGCGGTATCGGATATTTCCGCAGTCAGTGAAGCGGTAATGAATGCCTGCAGATCTGCTGATGGTGTTTTTTATGAATATCCGCTGTGTATGAACGCACACTGCATGGCTATTAATTATGAAGTGTTTGAGGCGGCAGGAGCCCTGCAGTACATTGATCAGGAGACACGCACATGGACCACAGAGGATTTCGGAAAGGCACTGCAGGCACTGAAGGATAACGGAACGGCGACTACCGGTGTAGTATACTGCGGCGGCCAGGGCGGCGACCAGGGAACCAGAGCCCTTGCAAAGAATCTTTACAGCGCCCAGTTTACCAACGAAGACCATACTCAGTGGACCATGAACAGCGAAGCCGGTATCAAGGGCCTGCAGCAGTTAGTTGACTGGTGCAATGAAGGACTGTTAAGTTATGACGCCGGTGCGGTTGCAGCAGATGAACTGCAGCTGTTCGCAAACGGAACCATTGCCATGACCTTCTGCTGGAACGCATCCAATCAGGCTAACTATGCATCCCAGGTGGCATTTACTCCTTATGCTGTGGCATTCCCCTCTGATGACGGAACACCGGAACTGGAAGGCGGCATCTATGGATTCGGCATTTTTGACAACGGCGATGCGGCGAAGATCGAAGCAGCTAAGAAGTTCATCGAATTCGTGTGTGATGATGAGACTCAGGGACCTGCCAGTGTAACGGCAGCCGGTTTCTTCCCGGTGCGTGCTTCCTTTGGAAACGTGTATGAGGGAACAGAGGATGAAGAACGCATGTCCGCATTCAGCTCTCTGATGCAGTATCTGGGCGACTACTATAATGTGACGCCAGGCTGGACTGAGCAGCGCACAGCATGGTGGAACATGCTTCAGGGAATCTTCGGCGGAGCCGATGTGACCGATACGGTAAATACCTATGTAGATACCTGCAACGCGGCAACCCAGGCAGCTATGGGCCAGTAAGCAAAAGCGAAACTGTACGAAGGGAGGAGCGCACCTTTACACTTTGCAAGGTGCGCTCCCCGTGTTTTAAACATGAAATGTTTAAGGAGATGCGAGATGAATAAGAAAGGATTAAGCCCCATGCAGAAAGCGCTGGTACGCAGAGAGACAATTTCGGCCTATCTGTTTTTGCTTCCCGCGCTGATTTTCTTCCTGGGATTCGTAATTGTTCCCATGATTCTCTGTCTGGTGACCAGCTTTTTCAGCTATACCATGACAGAGTTTCGGTTCGTGGGATTTGAAAATTACGTGAAGATGTTCCAGGATGAGATTTTTATCAAAGCCCTTTTTAATACGGTACTGATTGTTGTAGTATCGGTGCCGGCAGTTACGGTATTTTCCCTGTGGGTCAGCTCGATTATTTACAAACTGAATATGGCGGCCTGTTCCTTTTTCCGGTGCATCTTTTACCTGCCGGTAGTTACGGGAACCGTAGCTGTTACAGTTGTCTGGAAGTGGATGTTTAATAAATACACCGGACTTTTCAACTACGTGCTGACTTCTACCGGGATTGTCGATCAGCCTGTAAGCTGGCTGGGGGATTCCAAGACGGCGCTGTGGTGTATTATTCTGATTCTGTTTACCACATCCATCGGCCAGCCGATTGTGCTTTATATCTCCGCCCTTGGAAATGTGGATCAGTCTCTGATCGAAGCGGCAGAGGTGGATGGTGCAAATGACATGCAGGTATTCTGGAAGATCAAATGGCCCCAGATCATGCCCACCACTCTTTATATCCTGGTGATAACCACCATCAACAGCTTCCAGTGCTACGCATTGATTCAGCTGTTAACTTCCGGAGGACCGAACCACTCCACGGAGACCATCATGTACTATATCTACTATCAGGCCTTTAAGCTGAACCAATATGGCTACGGAAATGCCATGGGAGTTATTCTGGCCATCATCATAGCTGTGTTCTCTGCTGTGCAGTTTAAGGTGGCAGGGAAGAGCAACGATTAAGGGGGGAAGAAAATGAAGCGAACCAGTCCATATAAAACCATATCTGTGGCGGTCATTGCCGTCCTTGCCGTTTTGTTTATCTTCCCGCTGTACTGGATTTTGACCGGCTCGGTGAAGGATGCGGCGGCCATTAACGCAGCGGTGCCCCAGTGGTTTCCTCTGGAGCCTACTACAGATAATTACATCCGGCTTTTTTCCAATCCGGCCCTTCGGTGGCTGTTTAACAGTGTCTTCATGGCGGTGATGGCCATGATTCTGACCTGTATTACCGCTTCCATGGCGGGTTATGCACTGGCGAAGAAGCGTTTTGTGGGAAAACAAATTTTGTTCAGTGTCTTTATCTGTGCCATGGCCCTGCCGAAACAGGTTATCCTGATTCCTCTGTTAAAGGAGATGGCTTTTTTAAATCTTCATGATAATCTCTGGGCGGTAATCCTTCCTACGGTAGGATGGCCCTTCGGCGTTTTCCTTATGAAGCAGTTTTCCGAGGGAATTCCCGGGGAGCTTCTGGAGGCAGCCCGCATTGACGGTGCCGGCGAGATTCAGACTTTTGTGGAGATCGTACTCCCTATTATTAAACCGGGAATCGGTGCACTGGCCATTTTTACCTTTATTAATTCCTGGAATGATTACTTCCTGCAGCTGATTATGCTGAATTCCCGGACAAAGCTTACGATTTCTCTGGGCATCGCGAAGCTGCAGGCGGAAATGTCCACAGATTTCGGCCTGATCATGGCAGGCGCAGCTCTGGCGGCGGTTCCTATCATTACCATATTCCTTCTGTTCCAGCAGTACTTTACAAAGGGAATTACCATGGGCGCAGTGAAGGGATAGAGAATGCAGCAGACAGATCAGAACATTGCACAGACAGCGAAAGGAGAGCGTTTATGGAAAAACAAGAATTTTTTGACCGGATCCGCGGACAGATGATCATTTCCTGTCAGGCAGTGCCGGGAGAACCCTTATATGTGGAAGAAAAGTCCATTATGTACCTGATGGCCAGGGCGGCAAAGATGGCAGGAAGTCCGGCGATCCGCACCAGCAGCATAAGAGACGTAATCGCTATTAAGGAGGAGACCGGTCTTCCGGTAATCGGCCTGGTAAAGATCCAGTATCCGGGATATGAAGGCTATATTACCCCAACAATGAAAGAAGTGGACGAACTGGTGGAAGCCGGTTCCGATGTAGTGGCGCTGGATTGCACACTGCGCCGGAGAGGGGACGGCACTTCTGTCAATGACTTTATCCGGGATATCCGGGAGAAGTATCCGGATATTATCCTGATGGCAGATATTTCTAATTATGAAGAGGGCGTCAACGCATGGAAGTGCGGTGTGGATATTGTGGGAACCACCATGAGCGGCTATACGGATTATACACCGAAGCTTGACGGGCCGGATTATGAGCTGATGAGACGTCTGGCGGCGGATCTGGATATTCCGGTGATCGGAGAGGGGAAGATCCACACGCCGGTGCAGGCCGTGGCTGCCCTGGATACGGGAGTCTGGTCTATCGTGGTAGGCGGCGCCATTACACGGCCCCTGGAGATTGCAGGCCGGTTTATGAAGGCCATTGAGGAAAGAAACGGAGGCAGATCATGAGAATCGCGGCCCTTGACATCGGAGGAACATCCATAAAGTCCGGTGTCTGGGACGGCACCATGGTGTATCAATGGAAGGAAACACCCACCAATGCATCAGAAGGCGGAGTACGTCTTATGGAGCGGGCAAAAGAGATCCTGCGGGAGTATGCTCCGTTTGACGCGGTGGGGATCAGCACTGCCGGACAGGTGGACACGGAGAAGGGAGCCATCTACTATGCAAATGAAAACATCCCCGAATATACGGGGATGGAGGTGCGGCGGATTATGGAGGAGTGCTTCGGCGTCCCGGTCTGGGTGGAAAATGATGTGAATGCGGCAGCCGTGGGAGAAGCACACTTTGGTGCAGGAAGAGAAGTTTCGGATTTCCTTTGTCTTACTTACGGTACGGGAGTTGGGGGAGCCATCGTCATTGACGGAAAGGTGTACGGAGGCTGCAGCTTTTCCGCAGGAAGTTTCGGAGGGATACTTACCCACCCGGAAGATGCGGTATCGGGTGAGGATTTCTCCGGATGCTACGAAAAGTATGCTTCGGTCACTGCCCTGATCCGGAATGCCAGGAGGCTGGATGAAAGTCTGACGGACGGACGGGCTGTCTTTGCGGCCTTTGACCGGCCGCAGGTCAGGCAGCTGGTGGATCAGTGGATCAATGAGGTGGTGTACGGCCTTGTAACGCTGGTACATGTATTTAATCCTCAGCGGATCGTCCTGGGAGGCGGAATCATGGATCAGCCTTATATATCCATGGAAGTGCGCCAGCGGCTTTTGTCTCTGGTATCTCCGGGATTTAGGAAAACGGAGGTTATCCGGGCTCAGCTGGGGAATCAGGCGGGATTTCTGGGAGCTGCTTACGAAGCTTCCAGGAGGATAAAAACAAATACCCTGTAGCAGACTGTCAAAGTCAAATACCCCGCAGCAAGCTACGGGGCATCAAATTTGCAGCGCAGCCAAGCTGCGGGGTATTTGACCCTCGCGGCAGTCGCCAAATGGACATGCAAGCATATCCGCTTGGCTCGTTGCCCGCGGAAATAAAACCTGCCGTCACAGAAGCTTGCGGGCTGTGGCCTGGGCCGTGGCCTGACGGGCAGCTGTACAGCTTTCCGGATTCTGCTGGCAGAAGCCGTGGAACAGATAATCGATGATAAAGAGCTGTCCCACCTTGGCAGCGATGGAACCGGACTGAAGGGGACTTTCGCTGGGGCCGCACAGCAGGCTTACATCGGCCAGCATAGCTGCCGGGGAATTGGAAAAATGGGTGATCAGGATGATGGAGGCGCCGTTGCTTTTGGCCGGTTTCAGCACATCCAGCATATCCTTGGTAGCGCCGGAATAAGAAAAGAACAGGATGGCGTCCTGCTTCGTACACAGGGAGGATGCCATGGCCTGCATGTGGGAATCCTCGATATGGATAAAATTCGAGGAGGCAGTAGAGAAGCGGGCCCAGGCTTCCATAGCCATAATATTGCTTCCGCCCTGTCCGAAACAGTAGACTCTTTTGGCCTGTGACAGCAGCTGGATGGCCTTCTGGGCAGAAGCCTCATCCGTCAGAGCCAGAGTTTCGCTGAGGGCAGATACATCTGCTTGATAAAGACGGCGGCAGAGACCGTCAAAACTGTCGTTTCCTTCACCGGGGACATTTTCCACGGCAGGATCGCCGGTGACTGTAGTTGGATCGGCCTTTGCCAGAGCCAGTTTAAAGTCATTATAGCCTACCAGCCCCAGCATCTTGCAGAAACGGGTGATGGTGGCTTCCGAAACACAGCTGGCTTCAGCCAGGGTAGTGATGGACATGTACTGAGTTTCTGATTTATGGGTCAGGATGTAATCGGCCAGTTTTTTGCTGGAGCGGGTGAGAGAACTGTATTGGCTGGCAATGGAATCAAGAATGTTGGGCTGCATAAATTTATAACCTCCGTTTGTAAATCTGTAGACTCAATGATTTTCATGATGGTTTGACCGCTGCAGTTTTTTTCATTATAGATGATTTCTTTGGATAAAACAATAATTTTGCGTGAGTATAAGGGCCGCTTTGCTGCGGCCGGTCAGAAGGGAGAATGACATGAAAGACATTTCAAAATATCAGGGAATTATTCCGGCATTCTATGCGTGCTATGACAGGGAAGGGGCCATCAGTCCCCAGGCCACAGAGGACCTGACCCGGTATATGGTGGAAAAAGGCGTGAAGGGCGTGTATGTGGGAGGTTCTTCCGGCGAATGCATTTATCACAGTGTCAGCGAGAGAAAGATGGTTCTGGAACATGTGATGAAGGCGGCAGAGGGAAAACTTACGGTTATTGCTCACGTGGCCTGCAATAATACGGCAGACAGCTGTGAACTGGCAGCTCATGCAGAAAGTCTCGGCGTAGACGCCATAGCGGCGATTCCTCCTATTTACTTCCATCTTCCGGAATATGCCATTGCCCAGTACTGGAACGATATTTCTGCAGCGGCGCCCAATACGGACTTTGTGATTTATAATATCCCGCAGCTGGCCGGAGTGGCTTTGACGATGCCGCTGTTTCGGGAAATGTTAAAGAATCCTCGGGTGGCAGCCGTAAAGAACAGCTCCATGCCGGTTCAGGATATCCAGATGTTTAAGATGGACGGCGGAGAAGATTTTGTGGTATTTAACGGACCTGATGAGCAGCTGGTATCCGGCCTGGCCATGGGGGCAGACGGAGGAATCGGCGGCACTTACGGCGTTATGCCGGAGCTTTACATTCGGATTATGGAACTGGTTAAAGAAGGCAGGATTGAAGAAGCCAGAAAAATCCAGTATGCAGCGGATGCCATTATTTATGCCATGTGCTCCTGCCGGGGAAATATGTATGCAGTGATCAAAGAGATTTTAAGGATCCGCAATGGACTGGAGTTAGGCGGCGTGAGAAAGCCCCTGGCAAATCTTGTGCCGGAAGACATGCCCCAGGTAGAGAAGTGTGTGCAAATGATTGACGATGCGGTGAAGGAGTTCTGCGGGGCATAGTGTATGCGGGAAAAGATTTGTGCAGTCTACCCACCGGCTTCTGTTTCTTTATGAGATAACTATTTTATGATTCCGCTTTGGAAGACAGTAAGTGATAAAACCAGAAAAAGCCGTCAAGGATAAAATGCGAGCGGTATCCTTGACGGCTTTTCCTGGTTTCGCTGTTGAGGAGAACGCGCGTAATCTGATAGGGGGTTTGTCAAGTTTTTTGTGTAAGTTTTTTAGAAAAAATTTTATGGGGAGGGGAACCTCCCCGTTTGTAGAACTGGC
>PPYE01320134.1_pt1 | contig 31207 bp, 26 predicted proteins | sample 1559881 | NCBI WGS metagenome assembly PPYE01 (sample SAMN08240022, study PRJNA423297) | Human gut metagenome, whole genome shotgun sequencing project. | reverse complement strand
AAATATAAAAGATAATAAAATAGGATATAACTAAATAGCTATACATAATTACAGGTCTGATAATCAGCAATATACATAGCATTTTCCTTTTATAAATGTTAAATATTTTCATATTGACAATATTTAACACAGTGTAATTAGAAATATATGTTTTATATTTGTATTAAAATAACATGATATATGGAAAAGAAAGATAAGGGTAAACCACAGCAGACTAATACCGATGTAAAAGTGGAAATAACTGAATACAGAGATCCAATTTCACATGGAGAAAATACGCGATATTATAGAAATATGAAACGCTTTAGTCAGGAATACATGGCCGCAAAGTTAGGTATAAGCCAGCCAAAATATTCAGAGATAGAAAGAAGCGCGGTAATTGACGATGAAACCTTAAGTAAAATTGCCAATATCCTTAATATAGGTTTGGAATGGCTAAAGGAAATTCCTATTTTAAAAGGCACTACGATTTATAATCAGGATGGGAATGGAACTAATTTCCAGAATACAGGTGACGTAAATTATACAATACAAAATCCTGTAGAGGAAATTAAAGAGGCTTATACCAATACAATTGAAATCCTGGAAAGAAACTTTGATAAAACTTTAAGAGATAAGGATCGAAGAATTGAAACATTAGAAGAAAGAAATAATGATTTATTGGATAGGTTAATAAATAATAATCCTTCTATAAAATAAAATGTAAAAGCACAGGCGGGCTCTCCCGCCTGTTTTATTTCGATATCTCGCACATTAAGACTCCCTTTCCTGTAACATCGGCTTTGGATACAGTTATGTTTTTGCCGGTATAAGTTTTTGCTACGGTTGTACCGGCGGCATTCCACAGCTTCCATGTGTAAGTATAATTAGTTCCAGTGTTATCTATTTCCTCCCCATTTCGATACAAAATAGCTTTAGCATCTACATCATTTAAATTGTTTTTTATAATAAATCCCTTTTGGCTGATAATATCAACCATAATGGGATCGCTCATGTCCGAAAAAGAAATAATATCACAGACTACTTTGTTAGCCGAAACATTTCCTACGCTTGTATCCGTATCTTTTATAGCACACTTAAAAGTTTCAAAATTTAATACGGCATCTGCTGTAATGGTTATTTCATTAGTTGTCCATCCGGCTGTAACACCTTTAGTATTAGAAGATGTTAGGCAAGACCATCCAACTCCCAGCATCGAATGGTAATACGGACATTTTACAGCAGCATTTGCAGCAACCGCAGCGGTTAATACCGGTGTGATAGTTATATTTTTGTTACTGGTGTTTACAGAAGATATAGTATGAGTTGTGGTACCTATCACGATTTTACCACCTGCTTCCATGTTCGCAATTGAGCCTACAGTAACCGTGGTGGCTCCAACTGCCGCCGCTGCTGTAATAGTTGTATTGGCAAATACGGATGAGTCTTTAATTCCCCAAGCGTATGTTATATTGGTATTATCAATTGTTGCCCCGCGCCACATATCACAATGCGCCTTCAAGGTTGAAACCTCATCATTTTTAAAGACGACTCCATCTGGAGCATAAGCTACAGCGACAATAGTTGCACCGGCTGATTGATGCTGGGTAAACTGAATGTCGGCACGAAAGGCAATCTCCAGTCCGTTTGAATCGATATAAATGGCTTCAAAACGGTATCTCGCCTGCGGCAAGCTTATCGACATGTGATTAGCTTTGATTGAAAGAGCATATTTTGCAGATGCAGCTCCAATCGTACAACTGTCTTGACCAGATGCGATTGCCTTATCGTTTTTATACCATTTCGCAGACCCGGCTTTTATCCCCGCAGTCAGGTTAGCCGCATTCCCGACCGAAGTGATTTGATCTGTTGCCCCCTTTCCACTTACAAATAAAGAAGGAGTTAATACTAAAAAAGGAGATGCTGTCCATGACGGGGCAAAAGTATTATTATCTTTATTATAAACCTGGGTCAAGGGTTGATTCGAACCCACAAATGCCTGCAACGACACCGCATCATTTTGGTCAACGATGGTGACTTGCCCTCTAGCAACTTTTAAAGCCATATAAAATAGTAATAAGTTATGTTGATATTGTTACTTCGCAATCGAAGACAGCTTTACAGTCTACATCATTACCTGAAATTTGTAGTGTTTTTCCGGAATGATCCTGTGCGTTCCATAAATTGTCCATCTCAGTGTTGCCACTGCTTCTTATCCATTGGAAGTTATTATCGGGTATTTTTTCTGTTATCTCCTCGCCGCCGCGATAAACATGCGCATACAACATAGTAGATATAATACCATTCCTAAAAACATTACCATTGGAAGAAGTTATATATATAGAATATGTACTTTCCCCATCAAATAGTTTAGAAATTGTAAACTGATTTTCATAATCTATCATATTCAATCGGCAGGAATATTTTAACGTTAAGGTGTTTCTGCCTTCCCAATAATGCCCGGCAGGTAGTATTTTGATAGAATCGCTATTAGTTCCGGCCAGTGCTTTCCAGTTACCGTTAGAATCAAAATACAACCAACTGCGAACAGTCGGGATAAAATTATTTTCAACACCGAATAGTATTATCTCCTTGGGTTCGACAATACTCTCGTCCAATTCATCTGAATAATGAAATATATTAGCACCCGTTATCTCAACCGTTCTGCTCTTCAGGTTCTCTTTTGCTTCTTCGCTAAGATTTTCCCAATGAATGGTAACATCCTGCAGAGTAATCTCATCATGTGTCCAGGAAAATCTTCCATTGGCAAAGTAACCGGTCCCATCCGGCTTAATTACAAAGGAGTTATTACGCGAACTTATCGATCCGTCCTCGTTTAATTTTAATAGGGGATTTTGTATTGTGCCACCCACGCCCCCTTTGCTAAACCAGGCTCCATAATCTTCTACGTAAGAAAGAACTCCATCAGTAGGCTGATATTGACTGGCTGTTTTTCCATACTCCAACTGAGGTGCAGAAAATATAAGTCCGGTAGAATCCACTTCAAAACGCAGTGACATGTTATCTGAAGTTGAATCCTGTATCTTAAAAGCAATAGAGTATCTTATCCAGTTCTCTGAATCAATAACAATGTCCTGAAGATGGTATTCATCCTGATATACTTTTACATTCTGAAGCCTGTTTGATCTGGCCCAGAAGGAAAGGCAATAAAAAAGATCAACATTTTCTTTTCTCCAATCTGCAGTTTGTATACCAAAGTCAAGAACATGCTCAAATATTGCATTTGTTGTAGTACAGCATAAACCTATACCAACAGGACTTTGATCGTTTGTATACTTTCCGTTACCGAACTGGTATGTTTTAAAATTAGTACTATCGATTATTACATTTTTATGGATTTTTCCAACATAAAATGTGGAGCTAAAACCATTTTCATCCCCAGCTGTAAGTGTACCGGCTATATTAATATTCTTAGTTGCATATACATTTTGAAAGTATGCGCCATAACCATCAAGTATACCAAATACCGGATCTAATATACCTTGAATTTTACCTATTCTGGTTTTAGTTGATTTGCCAAAAGATGCAATATCTGATTGTCTGACAACATTAAGTTCGGCAATCTCGCACCAATCATCTGTTGAGTTAAGATAGGCGGAGAGGTCCAATAATACCGTTTTGCTGGAATTGGATATATCTATGCTAATTACATGAAGTCGGTAACACCAGTTTGTAGATATATTAGCCTCGTCCATACCATCATTTGGTTGAGGCATATTAACGGTAAAATCTCCTAGCTGAACGGTATAATTACTTGTATCATCTTTCGAACCTCTTATTTTGTACGATATAACAATTCTTTCACCGTTCACCAGGCTGCCTATAGCTTGTTGAATTCCTAAAGGCTGATTAGTGCTGTTTTCTGTTTGGTTACGGCTTAATCTTAATATCCTTTTCACATCTTTATGGGAATCTATATAAAGAATATTTAGTTTGCCCTTTCCAATAACAGAATATTTATTTATGTCCATTTTATCTGAGCTTCCACCCGCCATGGTTGGAAAACACAATGAGTTATCGAAGGCTGAACCATCTATTACATCCATATATGGAGAAAAACTATCAGAAGCTGTAAGATACAATGCCCCCGAACGCTCTGGATCATATAAATTTGTTATTCTTACAAAATCCAGAATCTCGCCGGAATTTGGCTCATCGCCTTCAATTACAGCACCTATAAAGTAATCACTTTTTTTTCCTGCAATTGTATCCACACCCGTTTCGGTTACAATCATCAGCGTATAAATAAGATCAGGATTATCGAAGTATTGACGTCTGACTACGTCTCCAACTTTTAGTCCCTGTACTTTCTTCGAATCAGGGTCAATGCATATCTTAAACTTCCGGTATTTATATAGTGACATTTTAATTAATATAAGTTACAGTGTCTCCCGAACAGTTGTCACTTATCCATAATGAACCATTGGTTGCAGAAATTTTTTGAACTTCAAGTTCATATATTCTCATCTTCTTTCTTATAGTAAGTTCATCAAATGTTGCAGACATATTACCGGTGGTATTGTTCTTTAAGATAGCCCAGCCATAGCCCGCAAATCCAGAAGCAAACTTCTCGGAACTTATATCAGACATAATAAAAGACTTTCCATAATGCTTGATTCCTACAGATGTTGACAAAAGGAAATTATTCTCGTTAAAGAATAGTTGGCCATCTGTCAATTTGGTGGGAGAATTCATTAAACCAATTGCTATTTTACTTTCAATTGCCGTATTAAAACTAAAACTTTCAGCATCTGTATTAAAAAATAAGCTGTGAGTAATATAGTTATGGGGCCGGTAATGGCTTTGTGAACGCATGTATTCAATTGAAGTGGAATATTTATAGGTATAACGTTCATTATCCGTATCATAATCTATTAGATTTGATGATAAAACAATACTTGCATTCCTGCTTTCAAGCCACGGCCCCGATTTATCTCCAAAACACAATCTCTTATGAATTATAATACCTTCATCATTTGAATCTATCCTGTAAGTGGATAAAAGAATATCACCAAAGTTATGCCTGGCCGTAAGTGAATCCGGGAAATAGGCTGAACCGTATTTACTGACAAGTACATATTGTCCGTCTATATCTGATAGATTTGCTCCCAGTATAACTTTATCAGTATTATTAAGTCCCAAAAATAAATCACCATGCACAGCGCTTAATTGTACATCCGTAATACTTACTGCAGATAAAACAGGATAATCCTGCATCTTTATTCCATTTATTGATTCAAAATTCAAGTCTGTTTGCAGATTGATCTGATTACTGTCGGTAGTAATGTAACTGATGCCGGAATGTCCCAATTCGATACCGTTTTTGGCAGAAAGTAATTCTTCAAAACACGATTTACCGCGTACGTACATGGAGTTATCAATATGCGCATGTTTCATTGTCCAGTCTACATCTACAGTATTGGCGTTTCCCTGATGGTATACAGTATTTCCATTAATCCAGATGTTGGGCGCGTCGATGACAATACTATTATTGCCCTTGGTGAAATTAAATATTCCATTCGACAATAAATAAGATGTACGGAAATTGAGTTTGCTATGTTCAATGACTGCATGATCGAGGCTGTTATCGTAGCTGATGAAATTACGACCGCCGATATAAAGATTTTTAGAGCCTAAATCCAGATCTCCGTTGATTTGTACATTATATCTTTTTTCTGTCACATGTCCGTCGCTATTCCGATATTCTTTCCAACCTGTTTGTATTATGCGTTGGTTTTCAATTCCTGCTTCAAATCCGTAATTTGCAGAAAGCTTACCCTGCATACTATCTCCCTGCTTTTTAATAAATTGCACCAAAGCACCACCGTCGCCACCTGAGCCTAATTCTCCATTTATTCCCCATGCAATAGCCTCAGCAAAACCAAATGCTGTATTTCGCAAACGAATACTTAACTCATCACCCTCCGTAATACCCCAGTGGTGATCTTCATCTTTTCTGTCCTGTGCATTAAAAAAATTATGATATAGTTGGTTGTATATGCTATAGCATAAAGATTCAGGATCTAAGTTTTCAATTCCCGGCAAAAGAGATACGCTCATTTTGAAAAAGTTGTTTTGGATAAAAATTTCTGTATTTTAGAGGTCAGTGGTGCAAAATTGGCTGCATTCACGGCAGGCATTGTTCCCAGCATCGTGGGAGTCATTATTTTAGTGCATTCGGTTATAAAATCCATCATCAGACTCGCTAGTTCATTACCTAACACAAATGGTTCTGACGCATCATCTGCTCCCAATGTTATTTTTTTATCAGCTATTGTTATTGTGGTACTTCCAACTTTTTGGATAATATTTTCAGTAGTCTGGCTGAAGGAAGATTTATTCACTGTTTGTTCAAAAGATTCCGGTGTGATTTTTATAATAATCTCTTTACCATCCTTGTTGCGGGAAACTGTTTCTATCAATTCTGCCAGATATTTGGTAAATGATTCATTTCCGGTCTTCTCCAATTCATTATAATCCGGTGAATCGTTGCTCTCGGGGTCAAGTTCTTCCGTTTCATACACCCCGACAACAACTTCTTCATGAGCACTTAATTGTATGACATCCGCATGTGAGAAGTTTACGACATATAAATATTTACTAGCTGCATCACTAATAATTGTTACATCAGAAAAAAGGGTAGGCAGAATTAGAAAACCCCCACTGTTATCTTTGACACCGGATAGCAAAACTCCTTTATGGATTATCTGTTCTGTAGTGGCAGTTTCATCCGGATACTCTCCGACATCAATTGTTCCGGCATAGTCCTCAAATTCTTCATCGCTTTCATCATTATGGATTTTTGCCACATATCCGTGTATCATGCGTGCTGTGCCGACACCACTTGTACCATGTGGTGCCATATTGATACGGTCCATGCTTCGCCCAAGTGCAATTTTACGTATTGCTTCGGTGATCATTTTATTACTACTATTCTGTCCGTCTTTATTTTTTGTTTCCATATGTACTCTTTGCACCTTTGATTTTATAAGGAATAGTGATTTTTTGCCGGTAACCGTTGACTCCAAATGTTGTTGTCACTGACTCAACCAAATAAACACCGTTTTTGCTTGGATTTCGATAATCCATAAGTTCTACCTGTACGGCTGCGGGTATTCCATAATCACCGAAAATAGTAAGTGAGCCGGTTATTCCGTTCAAATTGTAATTTTTAAAATATTCTATTGTTTCTTCTACAAGCTGATCGCTGTTAATGCCGATTGTCGGTGACATGTAAGGAGCAATAGTATAAGTACTCAAATCAACCTTAGTTTTCGTTTCAGCACCTTTAGCAGTAGTATTTCCGGTTACCTTATACGTTTTTTTGTTAATCTGGGTAGCATTTACCACCTGGAACTCCTTACTGGATGAATTGGATGCATCATATTCCGGATTTAACCGTACTGTAACTTCGAAAAACTTTTCATTAGAGCCCAACGCTTTTCCGGTCACGGCAAGAAACTTAGGATCGGTTTTCAAAACTTGAAGGTCGTTACCGGCAACATGATAATCAAAATGAATCGGAAACGGTCCGTCAATGTCGGTGGGAAATACCGGTTGACTCTTTGATGAAGAATACGGGCGGCCAATAGCAATAGTCGGCATATCGTTTGGCGAATTTGCGTCATATTTCAGAAAGCTGTAAACACGGAATTTACTCCAATCCGACAAAATATCGGCAACAGTAAAATTATCTGTAACTTTAATCTTACCAATCTGGATATCAAATTTTTTAGTATCAGTATGAATTTCAAACCCTGTATCCTTCAATAACCCGTATTTCTCACCCAGTACGTCATTAACCTTTGTTCCCGAAGCAGGAGTCTCAAATTTTGGAGCTTGCTTTAGTTTCAATTTATAAGCCATATTTTCGCATTGAATTTCAAAGACACTGTCTGAATTATAACCGGTTATATATCCATCAAACATATTCTTCAACATCCCATTATATCCGAGTTTAATATTGACGCGCTGGCCGATCTTAAATGTAGTTTCGTCGATAGCTGACTGTGAACTTCTTTTTTCAATGATTACTCCGTCTTGCATAATCTCCGTGCTTATACTACCGGCATCTTTTCCCTCCATTGTAATATTACTGACTATCGTGCTTCTAAACACAGTGCCCTTTGGGAATTTGATTTTTGCAGTTCCTATCAATTCCTTATAAGATTCATTAATTTCTACTTCCTGTACTTCGAATAATTCTATAGGATTGTTTATCATCATCGGGTTGTCAGGATTTGCATCTCCAATAGAAATATGGCAGCATAAAATATCAAGTATATTTAAATCCATAACCTAGATATTTTAAGCAGTGAAGAAGGATCTACCACCTCTGTACCAAACTTTACGAGTTTTATCCATTTATTGGTGCGGGCAATGGAATCATCCACAACTTCCTGTTCCCTTATTTTTATTTCCACACTCTCAGAAGGCTCTACTGCAACACAATTGATAACATAGGGCTGAATATTCCTGTACTCGGGAGCCGGTAATGAATAACTAAGTATGATTAGCTGTTTTATATTAAACTGGCGTAGCATTGTATTATCGCAATTCAGCACACCTTTATATTGCATAATCTTGAGAAATTTGGATACTTCGGTATCGGGGTAAACCTCTGCATACTTACTGGTAATTTTACCATTGATTGTTATTTCAAGATCACCTCCCGATATGTATTCTTTACGAGTGTAGTCCCTCCCTTGTACGGTGGTCATTACAATATTATTTTTACTATTAACCTGAATAACCGGTTGAAGGTCAACAAATGTGACAAGTCCGTATTGGCTGTTTGGCTCAACCTTTTTGGTTTTTATGTCATAGTAGTTTCCCTCTTTACTAATTTCAAGTTCCAGATAGTCTTTAACAATATTGCCAACTATCGTATCTGCATATCCTTTACTGACTGCTGTAGCTTTTTGCTCTTTGATTAATTGGAAATACTGACCTGTCTTATTACGTATACTGGACTTTGATACATTTTCCAAATGCTTGTTTCTTTCAACCTGTTCCCAGTATCGCAGAAAACGGGGGTAAGACCTTAACGCTCCATACGCAAGCTGATGGGTGCGTTGTATTAAAGCTCTTTTAAGAATTTGACTGTCTTTACCAAAATAATGTACCGCACCATCCTGAAAGTGAGCAAGTCCAATACCGAGTGCTCTCCTTGCGGAATCCGAAATATAACCACTGACACTTCCATGACTGACTATACCTCCTGATAAGAGTGTCGCTTTTGCAAGTCCTTTAGCTTTACCTTTTAATATATCGTTCATTCTATTTAGTAATTATGAATTCCATGAAGCATCAAAATCGTGGACGACATCCACAAGTGCCTGTGCCAATTGTTCTTTCAAATTTTGTATCTCTGCTGTTTGCCCGCTTTCTGATTTCATTAAATCGATAGACTGAATACTCATCAGGTTATCAATTTTAACAATTACTTGTTTGGGGGCGGCAGATGATAATTTACCTGTGCCTGAATAATTTCCTCCGGCACCTCCATCATCAAGGTGTTGGTTTGTAATTCCATTTGTATTATAAGGCTCAAGATCATTAGAGTTTGGTTCATTTCCATATAAGCTTCGTGGAATACCTGCAACTCTCATCACATTTTCTGTAGCCAAAGCATCACCATGAAATGCTTTTCGCATACTACCCACAAATTTAACCAGACTATCGTTCAATTTCATCCTGTTGGCTTCTGCGTCAGTCCGTTGTTTGTCAGTAGCATTTTTAGGAAGCGGGTTTTGTTGCCATATTCCTTCTTTATTGCGATGGAAACCTAACTCCTCCAACTGATTAAAATTAAAACCGCTATTTTCCATGAAATTCTTGGCACCCTCATAGGATGAAATAGCACTTCGATACGATTCTGCTGCAACTTGAATTTTAGGTATAAATTCTTCATTTATAACTTTGGCATAAGTAGGTGTTAACGTTGCCTGGGAAACAGTCTTATCCCCAATATCTTTATTATAGATGGGCTTACCATTTATTATTTTAAAAAGACTTGTATCAAAATCCTCCTCCTTCTGACCGAATTTATCTTGAATATTTTTTATATAAGCATCAACTTCTACTGTCGTTCTTAACTTACCAAGATCTCCCCATGCCGATTTAATATAGTTATGCCCATCCAACTGGGCAACTGCGGTTAAGGCTGCAATAGCATCATCTTGCCGTGCATCGCTTAATCTGTAAACCGAATTACCATTACCATATGTACCATAGACTGAACCACTATTGGAATGAGATAATAATGCTGCCCACCAGTTTCCTGTAAATGCTCCCACCTTTTGCCCGGATACTTCTTCTATCGTTTTTCCAGCTGTAAGGTCTTCTGTTAATTTTTTGGTTTTAAGCGCCATTTCATATGTATCACTCAATGACTCGTAAAGAGCTTCAATAGAGGGATAATGATATTTACGGTTTGCTGTTATTTCTTCGTGAACGGCTTCTTTAGCTTCGTAGACTTTCCAGGTTTTATAAGCTACCCATCCCATTGCGCCTGCGAGTGCTGCAACTCCAGCTGTGGCAGCTACTGCAGCGCCACCTATTGCAGATAAAGAGGCTGTTGCACCCATGAGTCCATTTCCGGTTGCAACCTGGGAAGCAAATAATCCAGAAGCTGCACCTCTGGTTAATAAACCAGAAGCACCTCCACGCATACCGGTAGAGGCAAGGTACCGGGTCATCTCTCCTTTACCAGAAATACCGGCCTCTCGTAATGCTGTAACAAGTGTGCGCTTGTTAGTCATTGATAACCTACGAATCCCTTTGAGAGTGCCTGGCCCACCCAAACCTGTAATATTACTTAATGCCTCAAGCGTGGTAGTAGCAGCAGTTTGCTTACCGATAAAACCGATTGCTACTCCAACGTTTGTCAATGCAGCGGCCAACTTGTATAATTTAACAGCTGCAAATCCTGTGAATAAAATAGGTTCGATCCAATTGAAGTTACTGGTTACCCAACTTGCAAATTTTCCTAATGTCGCAAAAATATCGAGCATAACCTCACCAATATTCCTCAATCCTTGTGCAAATTCTTTAGTCTGAAACCTATTTAAAAAATCTTGTAATACACCCTTTATCTGAGGCTCAAGTATTTCGAAAGCCTGCATAAAGCTTTCTGAAAACTGTGATGTTACCTGATACCAAAGACCCTTGGTCGTATTTTGTTTTACGGTGGCAAGTTCACCGGCTATGCCATGGGATGTTGCATTGTGCGCACTTAATTCACGTAATTTATCATAGTTATTTAAGAACATCATAGCGGCATTGCCGCCGATTTTACCAAAAATTGTTTGCATGTCGGCCAGAGTAGCCCCTTTTTCGTTCAATTCCTGAAAAATCTGGGCAAGCGGCTTAAGTCTTTCAACCTGTTTTCCGTATATATCAACAAAACGGGTAAAGCGTATGCCTAGTCTATCCATCGTTTCCTGCGCCTGCTTGGTTGGTTTTGCAAACCGGGTTGACATAGCACGTAAAGCAGTACCCGCCATTGTTCCTTTAATACCGGAGTTACCCAGTATACCGATTGCAGCGGAAGCTTCTGTAAAATCGACTCCGGAAAGCTTTAAATATCCGGCAGCCATCTTATAGGATTCGGCCATCTCGATTATGTTTACGTTAGACCGTGAAACTGTAGAAGCAAGTATGTCTGCGACAGATCCCATACTGGAGCTCTTAATATCATAACCGGCCATTATATTTGTAGCAAGGTCGGCTATCTGGGAAATATCATTATCTCCTATAAGAGCCAGATTAGTTATCGGGCGTATGGATTCCATAATTATACCAATACCCATTCCTGCCATGCTTAAATACTTTACAGCCCCCGCTACTTCTATGGCAGTAAACTTAGTCTCAACACCGATTTGGCGTACATGGCGTGCCATATTATCGAAGCGGCTTTCAAAACTACCCAGATCATCGTCTGCCACACGTAATATGCTATGAGCGGTTTGCATGATGTTAGAATACTCGACAGCTTCTGTAAGGCTTCTCTTCATAATGTTGTATCCCATGTAGGCATTAAGCATATACCCAAATGGTAAATCACGGGCTGAGAAACCTTTTGAATATTGTAGACGGTTTATGGCACCTCGTCTGGTTGATCCATAAATAGAATTTTCAAGATTTGCATTATGTTGAACTTGCCGTATGCCGGATAAGACATTGCGTTGTTGCTGTTTTTTTTCTTCTTTTTCCCGTTTAAGCCTTGCTCTCTCTTCTTTCTTTTGATTTTCGTCGAGTAGTTTCCTTATCCTTGCCCGATTCAGATCTATTCTCCTGGTCCTTATTTTTTCCTTGTATTCCCTTAATCTTTCATTACTCAATGCGCGCTGTTGTTCAGCATGCTGTTCGTGTATTAATTTGGATGAAATCAACCTGTCGTTTAGCCGTTGGTTAGCTTTTGTAGACATAAGACCTGGAGCAAGTGGTGCTAAAGGTACTATAGAACCACCTCTTGTATTCATAGCACCGCCATAAGTGAGCAGGTTTATACTGGCTGCTCCCTTGATTTGTATTAGCAGGTTGAGTATTTCTTGAAGTCTTTCTTTGGCAACGTTTGTCCTGATCGTTAATTCGCGTCCTTTCTCCAGATGTATAAAGGCGCTGTTTATTTTGCCGACAGATTTAGTTATTGCCTGTTGGGCTGCATGGACGCTATCAGATGCAGCTTTATTGTTTAATTCCTTTTTATTTTTATCAACAACAGATTTTACCTTTGATTTAAGGGCTTTTGTATTGATCGGCTTTCCGGTATCAATGACAAGCTTTATACCTTGTGCTTCTTTCCTAATCTCATCAATCGCCGCTTTTATTCTCCCCAGATTTTGTTCACTCTTACCCGTGTCGATATTGAATTTGAAATTGAAATCTTTTTTTCGGCCACCTTTTGTGCGGAAAAGCTTATCCATATCGGTCATGAACTTGCCGATATTTTTTACAGCTGTGTCGAAGACTAAACGGGCGTTATTAAGCTGTTTTACACTGTCGGCAAAATCACGTACTTGTTGCGCCCCTTTCGAAGCTTCAACATTGATTGTATAATTGACTTGATAATTTTTTTCCTGGGCCATATCTTTAATGGGAGTTTCACTAAAGAATAGTTGATGCCATCGGGTTGTGATTAAAGATTAAAAGCAGGAACGAATAAAAACATTGTTAGTACTTAACTTATGTGCAAAATGAAAGCATATACCGATAAGTAATAACTTACCGGTACAGTAATTAACCAAAACAAATGAGATAAAGTTATTTGTAAGGATTAGGGTTTCTTAAAGAAAAAAATAGGACTGATTTTAAATTTCACCAGACTTCTTTCTCCTAACGAAATTTGCTTGTTTTCCCGTGGATTCATGGCTTTTCTTGGTTTTAAGTCCTTTACCCAGAATGTACCGAAATTACGGATTTTCACATTCTGTTTTTCAGCAAGCGTATTTAAGATCACTTTGATTATGGCCTCCAAGCACTCTTTAATTTGGGTTTGCGGGATACCACTTATTTGAGAAGCTTTTTCAATCAGTTCCTTTTTTGTCATTTTCTGTCATAGTTTTAAGCACCCATTGACGGTGTTGGGTGTTATAATTCACACCATTACCTAGGTGTGAATATCAATTGTGCAAAGTATTAAGAGTAAACATGTTAAATGGTATGGCCCTATTAAGAAGTTTAATTATTTTTCAAAATGAGTTAAAGTTAATCTATATATTGATTTTAGCCAGCACCTGTTCTTTTTACATATTTATACAAACAAAAATGTCTGTTATTAATCACAAATATAAGATATTTAAAATTTAAAATTACTATAAAAGTAAATTTACTTGATAGATTTATTCGAAAGCATATTCCATTAATAAAAAACCCCACAATCAAAATTGTGAGGTTTACAAGAACAAATTTTTAAGGATTGTTTAATAACGTATTCGTCGTTCTAGTAATCATTAGTTGTTGATGTAGCCATAACGCTTCTTCGCTTATCATAGCAAATTCTTCATCAGTCAATTCATTTATTATTACGCCGGGAAAGTAGTGTCTCACATAAATAAGACGTTGTCGAATACGTTGTTCGTCTTTTACTGCCCAGCAATCTATAAATTTACGAGAATGTTCTGACGGGTAGAAATAATTTCCGAGAGTTGCCCCATCAAACCAAAAAGAAACAAGGATTCGTTGTCAACGAGTTCTTTGTCTCCGTCAATAAAACAATCTTTTGCAAGCTGTCGCATGGCATTTACTTCATCCTTCTTAGAGGCGGCCATGAATTTGGAGAACTGTGGGAAAGTCGGTTCAGTCATATAACCCACATACAGGTCTTTTTCATCAACGCCCGACTCTCCGAATACCACGATAGGGTAAATTTTGCGGAGCTTTTTATCTTCTTTCAGTTTAAGTGCCTTTTTCTTGATTTCCGCTTCCTGCTCTAATGTTAATTGATTTTCTTCCATTTTACTTACTATTTGTCTTATACCAAAGAATAGAAAAGTAAAGAATTGAAAGTTTACGGCATTATATTATTATTTTATATCTTAGTGTACTAATATGTTTAAAACATAAGTAGATAAAAAAACTATGGTATAATACACGATGAATGAATAATTCTTTTAAATCATTTATAACCTTTATATTGACTACATGGATAACACAGATAAAGGACTGAAATTAATGCTAGAAAAACTCTTGTCTCTACTGATCAATATAAGTGGAACCGGACAAATTTAGAATATAAAGTTTAATTCACATTTTTTTAAGTTTGGCTGAAATAATTAGTTATTAATTATTTAGTTACTTTTGAAGACCTGATTTAATTGTATCTTATGAATTATAAGATCAATTATTTGAGTAAAAAACAATAAAACGAAAATAAGCTTATACAAAATGGCAAATTCAACTATGAATTTTATCGAATGTATAGATCCAATTATAGATGAGTGTACGAAAATACTTATTCTTGGGACAATGCCTGGAGGTGATTCTTTGGAAAAAAAACAATACTATAATAATCCGAATAATATTTTTTGGGATATTATATATAGGGTTTTCGACACGGAATGGAATATGTATGATACCGTTACCGAAAAAAACATACCTTATGAAAGTAAAATATTTTTTTTGAAAGAACATAATCTAGGATTATGGGATGTTATCAAATCATGTTATAGAATAGGTAACTCCGATAAGGATATTATTGATCCTATATACAATGATATTAATGAATTGCTATTAAAATATCCCAATATTCAAAAAGTAATATTTGGAAGTAAAAAGGCATATGAACATTATAAAAAAGGAAATGATATAATTGAAAATTTAAAATTTGAAATATTAGATTCAACAAGTTCACAGTGTCCTAAAAATCCTTTTTTGATATTGGCTAAATGGAGAAAAGCGCTAAGCACATAATTTTGAATGGATAATTATATTTATGAATAAACTACCTGATAAAACCATTAATAATATATCTCAGTTTTTTACCCCGACTGAGCTTATGAATATCTTCCGTGATATGTTATCAGATCAGAACACAAATAAAAAAGTAATCTGGATGAAAGGTATTTATTTAACAAATCCCAATAATAAATATTATAATTACGATACACTTAGAGATGAATTTACAGGGGAAGAAATTACTATTTTTGTTAGTAACGAATTGAAAGAAAAAGTGGTAAACGGCAATCTTGTTATGGTAGCAGGTGTCGTCAACCGTGAGGTTAGAAAAGGAGGAAATATTCAAATACTTTTAAGGGTTACCCGAATAGAAATAATCCAAGAGCAAACTATAAGCGAAACTGATATAAAACTTGCAGAACTACGTAATTACAAAGTAAGAATAGGATTTAAGAATGTAGATGCACTTTTAGAAAATAAATTATATACAGAAGAAAGACCACAAATAGGTTTGTTATTTGCAGACAGTTCTATAACTCACAGTGATTTTACTATTGGTAAAGCAGCAGCATCTTCTCATATTGATTTTTTTGAACATAGAGTTTCTTTTGCTAATGTATCTCAGTTTTCCAGTATTCTACTTCAACTTGATACAAAAAAATATGATTCAATTGCAATAATTCGGGGTGGTGGTTCAGGTTTGGATGTCTTTGATAATATAAATATCATTGAAACAATTGTGAATATGAAAACATCAATAATATGTGCGATAGGACATGAAGAAGATAAAATGTTTATAAAAAATGTTTCTGATAAAGTTGTTGCTGTACCACATGCACTCGGTACTTATTTTAAGGATATGGTAGAAAGAGTTATTTCGGAAAAGAATAAAAGTCGGGCTGCACTTGTAGAAAATGTAAGAAAACAATTTTTTGAACAATTAAAACAGCAGGAAGAACAAAACAAAACTTTACAAAAACAACTAAAAGAAATTACTGAATCTCATAAAATATCTTCCGAAAAATCAAGTAATCAAATATCAAATCTACAAAAACAACTTAAAGAGATTATTGAATCTAATAATTTAAAAGATAAAAAGTCACAGGAACAGATTAAATTATTTACAGATCAAATTAAAAAACTTACTGAAGATAGGATCAATCAGGATAAAATAACAGCAAAACGTACTGAAGACTTAACGAAACAATTAAATGCTTCACAAAATAAAATAGATATGTTAATTAAATCTATTCAGGATAAAGATAATCAAATTAACGAATTACTTAACAAAAAACGTGGATGCTTTGGTATTGCAGCTGCTATATTTCTATTTGTTATTTGTTTAATTGTGTTTTAATTGGGGAATTGAAATTTATAAATACTTAAAATAAGTGTATTATTTAATAGTGTAGTTCAAATTTAAAAATGTACAAAAATTAACACTTATCTTGTTGGAATATTCTGTATTTGTTGTTTATTTCATAAGTATTATAATATTGAGATTACGAATATTTTTAGATAAAAAACGATCTCATTGCCCGACAACATATGAAAGTATTCCTGTTCGTATTATTTTATTTATTAAATTTAGTATATTTGAAATGTTAATTAATTAAATGCCAGTATATAATGGAACAGATTAATAAAGAACAACTAATAAACATAACCTTAATAAGTACCTCTTTATCATTTTCTGAGATACAATCAGCATGCTCAGAATTAAATGTGCAAATTGAATCACCTTTATCAAAGAGTACCCAACGTGATGGAAGTATGCTAAGTGAACCTTTAACTATAGCATTAATAACTGGAGCCGCTACTATAATTTCAACTATAGCAGGTCAGGTTATTCAGGTACTCATCGAAAAATTTAAACTTTCAAAAAAAACAGGATTTATAACAGTTAAAACGAAAGATACAGAAATACAGTTATCATCAAATTCCTCCCAGAATGATATAAATAAAACGATAGAAATTGTGAAAAAATTAAAAGAAATTGATCAGATTTTTGTTACATCCCCAAAAGAGGAAAAATGAAGTCAAACTACTTCTATATACTACATGAATTATTTCTAAAGGGTAATTATATCGAATATACAAGTCAGTTTATTCGTTTTCATGAAAAAAGATTGATTGGAGATGAAGAGCATTTATTTGCGGTAACAGCTTTTGCAGCTATTGGTAACTGGAAACTTGTCAATAAATGCATCAAACTATTACGTAAATCCGACTCACCGGAAATGCTAGTTAAGTCAAAATTACTGTCGTTGAAAGTTGGTTTTATACTAAATGTTAAGTCAATTTCGAAGGGCAAACTGATACTAGAATGTTGTAATAGGGAAAGAAAAAAGACAGATAACGAGGAACTTCTTTGCTTTATAGATAAAATAAAATATCAGATAAAGGTATTATTATTAACCTTAGGGTTGGCTAATGCGAAAGACAAGAAGAAAAATATAAAATTTGGATTAAGTATTTTTGAGAGGTATTATATCATCAATAAAGAAGATGCTTTAAATCTACTTTCAACTATAATAAATGATTGTAACTCCTACCCATTCCCTAATCCGAGAATTGCTTTTTATATATTATCAAAATATGATGCTACTATTAGTACTGATAATGATCTTTTATTGATTCCGGTTTATCTTTCTAAGCTAGATACAATTTTAAAGCATAAATATCACAATAAAAATCAACTTACCAAAAGTATACTTCCTGATGAAATAAATGAGATAGAAAAAATAATCAGTAATACTGGCTTTGTTTGCTCTAAAGAGGTTGTTGAAGGGAAATTCGGAGAACATTTATTAGATTTAGAAGAAATAGATGGTCTTAACTATTTAAGAAGTAGTATCCTTGGATTATCAAAGTATGGTCATTATAAAGAAGCAGAACTTTACTATTCACATTCTGCACATTGGATAAAAACTAATGGATTAATGCAAGTTTTTTCGGAAGCTAATTGGGATAATATTATTATTTATGAGGATAATGCAAACCATTATAAGAAAGACAATGAAATATTATTTAATATACATACGGCCTACAGTAATGCCGATTATGAATTAGGCTATAAGTTAGCTGTTAATTACTTGAATAAATCAAATAGTGAAAATAATAAGGTTAATTTATTATGTCAATTAGCAGATAATGAAAGTAAAATAAATAGCCATCATACATCTGTAATAGAGTTAATCGATAAAGAGATTTTCAGATTGAAGTTTTTAGAAAATAGCAATTTACTTGCCCTTCTTTATAGTCGTAAAGCTTTATTAGATGGATTTACAAGCGATCAAAATTGGAAGTTGGCAATTTTACAATATAAAAATACTGGATATACAGAAGATGAAATATCCACATTATTAGCTTTCATTTCCTGTCAAATAGAGAAATTATTAAGACAGTTTATTGATCCATTTTCAGACCCCGAACTTAAATCCTGTTTTGACAAGGTTAATAATTATTTGTTAGGAAATTATTTTATAAAAGGCAGAGATTCTTTATATGCTTCTTTTTATCAAAAGCTTGGGCAAGCTTTTTTGAATACTAACATAGGAAAAGCATTTGAATATATAGAAAAAGCAAGTGTTTGTTATTTGAATGCAAACTCATTTATACAATATTCAATAAACACCCATTACCTATCAGGAATTCTAATAAATTATGCAAGGCAGAGTAAAGACATTCAGTTTTATTTAAAGGCAATAGAGGAGCTGGATACTGCCATAAAAATATTATTAGACAATGGATTAATTGACTTTGCTTGGAGATTAATGTTTTTGCAATTTACTTGTCACTTTGAAATAACAAACTACTCGTTACATTCAAGTAAAAAAAAGCACCATTATATTGAAGCTGAAAAAACATTATCTAATTCATTTGACTGTTACTCTGAGATTTTTAGCAAAATAACAACTAATGACAAATTGGATAAATTAATGGCTTCTGTTGCACTCTATAAAGATGCAAGACAATTAATAAAATATGGAATACAATTCTACTTCATTTTCCAGGAATGGAAAAAATGTATATTGTGGATAGAAAAAGTATATTCAAGATCGTTAACAGCTAATCTTGCTTCTTGTGTTCAACCCCCTTTGATTTCAAATCCATTATTGAATAGAGAAAAAGAAATTAATAATCGTCTGGAAAAAGAAACCGATATGAATAAAAAGCGCGAACTGGAATCAAAACTGTATCATATTTACCAAAATATGATGTCAGAACCAGTTTTAGCAGATTATGCATTAAAGAAAAAAAAGGTCATTCCGGATTATACATATATAATAAAGACTATACGTGAAGAGCAGCTTAAACATACAAAAGATATAAATATTACATTCATATATTATCTAATACTTGATGATAGAATTTTTGCATTATGTATCAGGTCAGAAGATGAAGACCCCTTAGTTGAGTCTATTCCAATATCAGCAAATCAATTAACTAGAGAACTTAATTCATATAGATTATTACTTAAATCTTATCAACAGATAAATCATGATGTGCATTTTTGGACTAAACACAGTGCCTTGATTTCACCTCTTTCAAAATGGACAAGCCTCGGAGATATAATATGCTTTATACCATATGGTTTTCTTCATGATTTGCCTTTTCATGCTCTCTTAATTGATGGAAGTCCTTTGATTGCACGTAATCCAGTTTTTTATAATAACAGTTTTTTAAGTTGGGAATATATTAGAAATAGCAATCAAGATATTGGATTATTCAAACAGATAACATTATTTGGAGATCCTGGATGCGATCTTGAGGGAGCAAATAATGAAGTTGTCTTTATATCAAAGCTATTAAACTGCAACTATTTAACGGGAAAAGAAATTACAAAGAAAAGATTCCTCTCAAGACTGAAGAAATCATCGCTTTTTCATTTTGCAGGGCACGGATTTTTTGAACAAAATGATGGATTAATTTCGTCCATCAAGTTAAGCAATGATGAAACTGTTACAGCAAAAGAAATACTTCATTTAAATCTTAATACAAATTTAGTTGTATTGAGTGCATGTGATAGTGGACTTCATAAGTCCCATATTGGAGAAGATCATATTGGCCTTGCTTCTTCACTTTTATCATCGGGGGTACGTTCAGTTATAGTAAGTTTATGGCCGGTAGATGATACATTTACAGAACTTTTTTTCTGTGAATTCTACAACAATTTGATTTTAGGTAAGCCTAAAGTTGTTGCATTACAAGAAACAATGATTTGTCTTATGAAAAAGAACAATTATAAGGAGTTTTATTATTGGGGTGCTTTTTCCTTATTAGGAGATTGGAAATAACAAAAAAATGTATCCAAATTATATTTTAATAAATCTTATTATCTATATCGTATCCCCATCTCCAATCTGTAAATCATACGTATTCAAATCAAACCCATGAGTGATATCGGTATAATCTTGTTTACTCTCCATACCATTTTTACTAAATGTAAAACCCTCTAAAATCATGATAGTAACTCAATTATCTGATGCCAGAAGGGGTGTTAAAGTGATTTTATAAACAATCTTCTTTAATTTAAGAGTAGGTAGGCTCGGTCATATAAGCCAAGTTAAAGTATCTCTCACCACAATCTTTATCTCCGAGCGTTACCATCGGATAAATGGCCTCAATTTCTTTCTTATTTAATGTGCAATGCCTTATTTAAATTAGTTTTTAATCTTATTTAAAATAGTATTTAGCATTTATTAAACCAGTGTATGAATATTAATTATACAGATTAAATATGTTTAAGAAAGTATTTAATTTAATCGATAATTTTTTTATTAATATTTTTACTAAATTTGTTATATAAAATCATTTATTACTATGAAAGACAAATTTTTCCTTTGTAACTCATTTTTTGCCCATCGAGGATTACACTTTGAATCTCCAAAACTTCCAGAAAATTCTATCGGTGCATTTATAAATGCAGTTAAAAACCATTATCCAATAGAACTGGATATTCAAATAACAAATGATAAACATATTGTGGTTTTTCATGATGATAATTTAAAAAGATTATGCGATATAGATATAAATATAACTGAAGTTTCTTATGGCGACATAAAGTATTTAAGAATAATGAATACTAATTTTACAATACCACTACTTGCAGATGTGTTAAGTGTAGTAAATGGTAAAGTTCCAATTTTAATTGAAGTAAAAAATATTAGGACATTTGATTTACCAATAATAATGGAACAACTTGCTAATTATAAAGGGAAATATGCAATTCAATCATTTGATGAAAAGGTAATTATTTGGCTAAAAGAGAATAAACCGGAAATTATAAGAGGACAATTAATAGATGACATTAGTATTTTGGAAATCTATTCTAAAAATGACTTCTATCAAAGTATAGGAAATCCGGACTTTTTATCTGTGTCAAAAGAAATCGTCAGAAATGAATTTCTGCAATCAATTAGTAAAAACAACAATATACCAATACTTATTTGGACTATAATATCTGAAAAAGAATTAGAGATATACAAGACTAATTTTAGCAGTGTAATATTCGAAAACTTTATTATATAATCATGGATGATTTTATCGATATACTCGATCATGGCTTAGTTCATGGCATTGCGTCAAATGCAATATGGTTTTTAATGGGTGCTCTTGTGTTTGGTGTTAGAAAATATGTAAAATTCTCTCCGACTGGCCACACAATCAGATATTTTTTTACTAGAAAGAAATACGTTCTTGTATGGAACGATCATAATATTGAAACCAGTGAAAAAATTATTTCTCACCTTCCTAAGATCAAGTATCTAAAATATATAGCAATGAATGAACCTGAAAATCTTTTAAGGTATAATTTAAAACCTCGCTATATACACGAGATTATATTGATAGATAGTGATGTTACTAAATTCTCTGAAACAATAAAATGCAGAAAAGAAATACAACTTAAACTCATTAAATACGTAAGAAAAGGAGGTCTTTTATTAGGTACGCATGATATTATTTATCGACGTTGTAGAAATGACTCTTTACAAGATGCTTTTGGCTGTAAACTAACCACATTCCAACGCGAATCCAAACCGATAGATGTAATATTAAACGAAGAATACAATGGGCATCCATTACTTGAAGGATTACCGTCTGAATTTAAACTAGACGACGGAGAAGTTTGCTGGGGAGATTGGAGTAAAGATACCATCTTTTTAATTCTTAGCAAGAAATGCTACATTAACAAGAGAAAACCAGTACCGATACTTACATTAAGATATATAGGAAACAATGGAGCTTTTATTTGGCTAAATAGTGGTGATAAGGGGGATCATCTATCAAAAAGCGTATCCTTACCGCAACCTGAATTTATTAGGATATTATTCAATTCAATAGTAAACATTAAAAAGATAAATGAAGCAGTTAGTCATAAAAAGTAATATTTTCGATTGTAATATATATTTCTTGTAGTTAAATGGAAAAGACCAGTTAACTGGTCTTTTTAATAGAAATAATTAAATAGTATCCCCATCCCCAATTCTAATATCAAACGGATTAAGATCGAATTCATGAGTAATATTCGTATCGTCCTGTTGTGACTCCATCCCGTCTTCACTGAAAATACATCCTTGTAGAGTCACCGTAGTTGTTGTCCAGTCATCTGACGCCATTGGATTCGCAAAACTTACAATAAGATCGAATTCTCCAATATCCATAAGCGAACCATAGGTACTCCTTAGCATCTGCTGGGTTGCATAATCCATCGTTATAGAAGCTGTATAGGTTATGTTTCCGAAACCACGGGATACAGGTTTTCCACCCATACCATAGTTACTTTCTATTTTTCTTTTCTTATTCCATTTAATGCCCGAAACTCCTTCAAGCGTTGTGCTTCCTTCATCAATTCCAAGTGCTGTGGAAGAAAGTGTTATCATGCTCCAGCTATAAGCAACATTGTTTATTATTGGCATATTTTTTTATTTTGCGGTTAATGACAAGCCTTCTTCCACATATATCTTTGTAGCAACACCTACCGGAACGATCACATATGAGATTTTTAATGTATCATTCACAAGTACATTCTGGTTAGGATCAATATTCACGGCAAAGCCGGATATCTCCATGCTGTTTTTCATACGGGTAAGGATGTCCGAGATAAGTGTTTTGAAAGCTGTTATTTTAGACGGAGCCAAAAAACCTGTGGCAGGATTGACCATTAATGGTGAGTTCACATATGGCAGCAATGCTGAACGAACAGCGCGTCTTGATTTATTAATCGTTCTGTTCCGTGCTATTGTGCGAAAATCACCGTCTGAGCAAGTTTGATCTTTGCTGATATAAATACCATTTTCACGTCCTGCATACTTTATCAAAAAGATATAACCTTTATCATCCAAATCATCCAGTTGTACAGGTGATAATGATTCGTACACGTTTGTACTTATGAATTCATCTTCCCCGGTCATATTAATATTACCAAATCCAAGCTCTATGTCCTGAAAATCATCGTCAAAAAGATTAAATTGTTTAACCCAGGCAACGGATTCATGAACGTTAGCTTTAGCAAGAGAACCAATCATAGCACCGATAAATCCAACAGGAGAATTATTATCATTTCTCTTTTGCATCATATTAACCTTGGAGCTCTTCGCCTGGCTGAATATGACACTTACCCGTGAAGATTCACAAATACAAATTGGTATTTTATTCAGGTCAATAAGTTTACCTTCTGTATTGTCACTTCCTGTATTCGATGGATTAGCAGACAATATTACTGAAAGAGGTTGGTTTTGCTCTGCCAGGGCACTCGCTTTATCATTCAGTGACTTTACCAAATTAAGATTGTACTTATCTGCCGTGCCGTTCAATTTCCATAAGGGTTGTTCAGTCCATATACCAAGTTGATTTATAGTACCACCGGCTGCACGTTGCATAATTTCGATGGCATCCCAGTTAAGACTACAATCAGCGAACATAACGTATAGCTTACCATTGCCGTCTATGTTGCCGGATGTCCTGAAGAATTCTTTAATATGGTAAGCCGGTAAGCCATGAAGGAAATTCTCATTTTTTTCTTCATCTTCTATAGTATCAATACGCTCGATAATCCCAAAGTCTCTTACAGCAGACTTAAAATTAGTGATATAGATTACATCATTCAAGTCAACCTTAGTAGAGTTGTTAAGCCCGTAACCTGCAGTAAACAAAGCCGGTTGCAAAGAAACATCAAACAAAAGAGCGCTGACCTTTTCGTTACTAGCCGAATTGTTATACGGAATGTTTCCATCTACATCTTTTATAAATACGTTTCCGAGAGCCATTATTTTAAGTGGTTTTGGTTGAAAAATGGGTTTTGATAGAGTATAGCATTTCCTCTAATGCTCTCTGGAGTATCAGGTGAATAAGCTCCTCCATGCGCATCTATATACAGGGTTTCGTATCCTCTATATAGTTTCAAGGTTTCTTCAATATGTGGAGGTATTTCCCTTACTCCGGGAGTTTCTTTTCTTAATGTTTGAATAGTATCTGGTTTATCTGAACTGTTGTCTTGTTCTTGTTTTACAGTAATGTTGTCTTGTATTGGTTCCTGATTTTTTTCTTCAGGTGTATTTACTCTTTTAGCCATTGTAGGATTGGGATAAAAAAAGGGAGTAGAGTATGTTTGCTCTACTCCCTTGGAATTAGTTATGAGTTGAAATAATTAAGGTGCTTTTTTATAGGCAGTGTGTACGACTATCTCTGCTGGGCGAACTATGTTGACGTCCATCTTCATTCTCATCTGGAAGAAGAATAACTCCGAGTTGGATTGTAAACGATCTACTTTCAGTATTTCCGTATCGTTAGCGTAATCTACCCCCATCCAAAGGTTACTATCCATAGAGTTTGAAAATTGTCCAAGCACAATTGTATGTTCTGGTATTCCGACAATGGGTATTATGCGCTTTCCTTTAAAGCGATAGCGATTAACCTCACTGTTTTCGGAGTACTTCACTTGTTTATCGGATATATATTGATCATACTGATCCCATTGATCCCAATTGCAGATAAATACAAGATCGGATTTCTTACGAATCTGCTTCGGACATTTTTTCCACATGGCATAAAGGGCATTTTCTACCGCCTGGCCGTTGCTTAACTCAGTATTACCGGAAATTATAACCTTTCCTCCGGCAAGTGTTTCTGCATCTGTAGCACTTACATTATCAATGACACGCTTAATAAAGCCATCGAAATATTTTTCTTTGTTTTTCCCGATTATTGCACTATCGGCGGGACACGTAATCCCAGAAGCAGCATCTCCTCCGACACAAGATGTCCAGATGGCATTACCGATGTACTCATTCTTCTTTTCAATAAGTAATCGGAGCATAGTTGCCTGAATTTTCGGATCAAGTTCACGAAACACAAGATTTCCGGTAGGTTGAGCAAAACGCCAGTATTTTTCGTAATCGCGCGGGTTAAACTCCAGGTAAACCATGAAATCCTTTGGGATCAGATGACGGGCAGTTAATTGATATTCGTTTTCACCATTAGCCCCTTTAGATCCGTGCGTACTGGTTGGAACCGGGTTATTGTCTTGGATTACCTCACCCAGTTTAATAGATGGAAGTGTGTATTTATACTGTATCCCGCTTTTGATGTGGATAAGTCCTTCCTTAAAGGTATCATTGCCTTGTGCAGTGTAGGTGAGTAAGTCTTCCAGGACCTCACCATTGTAACCATTCTGAAGAAATGAAACTGTATCAGCCATTTATAATAGTGTTTGATTAATTTTATTACTTTTCAGCTTTTCTTAATCTGCACTACTTTAGCTGTTTATGTAGCGATGTGTTCCCTGCCTAAATAGCAATAACACGTCAATTAATAAGTTTTGTTATAAGGTTTTGCGGTTCTTATTTCAGAGTCTTAAATGCGAAATCCTGTCCTACAACAGCTTGCACCTTTTCAGTCATTTTTTCTTCTACTGTCTTGGTGGCATTGGCGGCTGCTTGTATATTTTCCGGGTCTTTGGCAATCTCTTTAGTGATCTGTTCCCGTTCGGGGATTGAAGCCAGTGTCTTTTTAGCCAGTTCAAAATTTGATTCGGCCATCAATACCCATTCTTCTTCGGTAGAATCTTCGATTTTTCCTGCGGCACGGGCTTCTGCAACCATATTCCGAATTTTAGCAGTCTTTTCTTCTGCTTCCTTTGTTTTGTAAAGATTCAACGCACTGGATAAATCTCCATTGTCTTTTTGTAAATTTTGAATTGTTGCTTCTTTTCCTGCAATTACAGTTTGGGCATCTGTCAGTTCTTTTTTTGTTGCGGTCAATTTAGCCTGAACACCCATAAGTTCCGTAATTCTTGACATTACATCCGTTACCTCATATTTATCTTTTAGCCCCAGTGTCGCGGCAATGGCTGCATACTCATTAGAAGTAGCCTTTTGTTCGTTTGTATTCATTATTTCATCGTTTTGATTCTTATTATAATTAGAAAAAGTTGTTTTGTGTGTTTTATTATCAGACTTCATAGACGTAAGTTCCATACTGATACGTGACATCATGTTTTGAATATCAGACGCTTCACTAAGTAACACCAATTCGTTTTTCACCTTTTCAATAAGTTGTTTGGAAGTATGAATAACATTTTCAGCCGGTATAATTCCCGTTTTAACAGCCTGAACCGCATCAAAGAACGTACCGTCCTTACCTGCTTCACCTTTCATTATTGATTCGATATGATCGGCCTTAAGCCCAAATCTTTTACGATAGATTGTTTTGATCTGTTTGGTAAAAGCCTGGACAAGATCAGAGGAGCTGGCGTCCGGATTGGCAGGAAGAAACGGATTGTGAATCATCAATATGGAATAATCACGCATCAGCGATCGATCTCCGGCAGCCCATACTATGGAAGCCATGGACGCGGCCATTCCTTCGATCACGCATTCTGTAGAAATTTTCGAGTTTTGGATGGTTGAATAACTTGTCATTCCATGCAACACTGATCCTCCTTCACTATTAATAAGTATACGTATAAGCTTCGGACGGACACATGTTTCCAGATAGTCAAATTCTCTGTTAAATTGGGCGGTCATTTCTTCGGTGATTAATCCAAAGAAACGGATATATGCCGTTTCTCCTTCTTTAACCTCACCAACAATATTTTTGAATTCTTTAAATTGCATCAATACCTCTTTTTCAAAGAATAGATATCAGCTGTAAAAGATGTTTTTAAAGGGGTTTCTAGGGAGTATTATCTTTCTCATTATCGTCTTTGCCTGTTATCTCAACATCTTGTTCAACTGAAGGCAGATAGCCTGTCGATTCCTTATGTGTAGGATTTTCATGGTCACCATGTCCATGCTTATCATGCTCCGGTGCATCGCTGTGATTTGTAAATGGGGGCATAACTAAATATCTCTTCACCCACTCACGATATTTCCATGCTGATGTTTCCCTAAACCAGACCTCGTAATCAATCCAATATGCCTGCAACATATTTGTGGTAATTGGCATATCGAAATATGTTAAATTACATCTTTCATTGAGTGCCGGTTCATGTGTCTTAGCATCCTGTATAGCAATATTGACTTGTTGGAAAACAATAAACGGATCACATTCACGTTCCGGATCTTGGTTATTCAAATTATTCAAGATAAATCGGATTCTCATGGTTGCTCTTCCTTCTCCGATTCTTTGTTGCTGTACTAAGTAGCGTACGTTTATAAAATGAATAAAGACAGCGGGGAACATTATTTCAGCTTCCATATTCTCATCCCTGATAATTCGTCCAAATTGACCGGTGTCAATCATTATGGTTTTAAAAAAGGGGGCGCTTAAACTATCATATGGATTCTCTTTAATGGTCAGTAGTGCCCGTTTAACTGCATTATACAACTCTACCAAAGGGTTTTTTACTTCCAGTTCAGGTTGTATATATATTGGATCGTCCTTTTGGAGTTGTTCTTCGGATAATGAATTGATTACGACTTTCTTATCTTTAATCATAACTTAGTCATTGTTTGGGAAGCCCCGGAAAAGAATGTCTGTTTGACTGAAAGTGTCTACTTCAAGTCTTCTGTTAAAACCAATAAATTGTCTCTGCACAGGTTTTTTTGTTGAGTATTGATTAACTGTATAATCTGTTTTTGATGGATCTGAATTATGAATAGCTGCATAACTTCGTGTACCTCCTCCACGTTTGTTTTTTTTTGGAGTACTCAAGGCTGTTGTGTAAATGTAATATTTAGAGCCCCTTTTAAAAATACTTGCATTCTTCCCTCGCCGGCTTTGATAGTTTGTCTTATCATATCTTTCCTGCTCACCCTTTATACTTTTTGCAAGTGTTAAAGTGTCTCGTAGTACCGGATGACCCATTTTTTTCCCCCAACTAGATTGTCTGGGTAGCCATTTATTGCCTGTTCCATAAAAACCACCATAGCCGAATGAAGCCTGAAAGAACATTTTACTACGATGTCCTACAACAGTAGTGAAATCAAATACGTTTTTTTCAAATCTGTTAACCATAGGTCTACGCCCCTTTTCTTCCACCCATTGATTACAGAATGTAGCAAGCGTTATTTTACTCATGATAAATGGAATTTACGTTTTAATTTATCTTTAATAGTCTTAATCACTTCTGGCAGTTCATTATTAAAGTATGGATGTGAGTTTGTGAAAATCCGACCACCTTTGGATAAACTTTCTTTAAATACCGGATTAAAATCAACAGCCCTCTTTTCAAAATCAATCTTTCCACTGACTGATCCAAAACTGTTGGAGACTAAAAAGCATCTGCATCCAAACTCAAGGGGTGGAATTAATTCAGGTGGGAAGTCCTTTTTCCGATAAGTTAAGCCCTCATGTGACAAATGCCATGCACGGACACGTTCATCTCCCTGAGTCATAAATGTTACCCAGGCATCTTCCGTAAGTGAAAGCCACCATGAAGCAATTACTGCGGAATAAATTACATCCTTATTTTCTACGGGAACATAGGTTAAATGATACTTATCAAATATTTCATTAGCCTTTAGTTCTCTCTCTCTTTTTGGTAAATCATTGATTTCTTTCATCACTGAGTATTCCTCAGCTACAGCAAAATCAATCAGGTTATCAATGGCTGCTACCAGAATTTCACGTTCTTGTTTTTCTCTTTGAGTTGAAAATTCATTATGATTACGAAGTAAGGATAATGCCTTATTAAATTCTATTTGTAAACCTGTCAAGGCATGGTCTATTAGAAAAGAAGCTCTTAGTGACATAATTTCTTCAAGAACTTCAATTGTCTCAGCAGTATCTTCCAGATATGATCGAAGTTTCGTAAATGCTTTAAATAGCAACAGATATTCACGATCCTTTTTCAAATTCTCCTTATTATCTACTGATTTGGTGCTGTTATATATTTCAGGGAACGGATTCACAGCTTTTAAGAATCCGTCCCCATTATAAAATTTGCAATATCACTTCCACGGGCACGTCCATATCTTCTGTAATATTCCTGATCACTCATTATACGACGATCATTTGAGCTTGAACCACCGGGAATGGCTGATCCTGATATTTCAGGCATTAAGTTTAATTGTTTGCCCACATGAATCCCAAACTCTTTTTCTATTTCATCCTGGCTAACTTCATATTTATCTGTTATAAGGTTATATAGTTTAATACGATCTTCATTATTCATTTCGATACGGTTCGAATATTTAAATTCGAGGCCGGGTTTAATGTAACGCATGGCAACTAGACGAGGAATTATCTCTTCATTCATAACGTTTTCTATATATCTCCTATACACTTCAATCCTTTCTCTGAATATGTCCTGATGAGCTTTTGTGGAGCCAACATAAGATTGGGTTGCACCAGCCATGGACTCCGAGCCAAGTATCATATTTGAGACCTCGCGGTTTACAAAATCAATCAGGCTGGTGTATATTTTCTCAGAATTGGACATCGTAAATGTTTTAATATCAATTTCATCGTCTAATCCTGTTACAATTACTTTATTCTGGGCAGCATTAGCTATATCACCCGCAAGTTTTCTACGATCATTGTTACTTTCGCTAACAGTTTTTCCATGTATTATCGGCTGTCCATAAGTATGGGAAAAATTTACATAGTTGGCAAGGGTGAACTTCTTGGCAAGTATTAGGGGGGTTGTAGCTGAAAATAAGCCTATATCACCAGTACTAATTAATACATAATTTTTTTGGTATACAGCACTTTCAATATTCCAATTTGGCGCCCATATACCCTGTCTTTTGACAACTATCCGCTGGTCCGGTAATACATTCCGGCGCTCTACAATATTTACGTCAGCAAGCTTACCTGTTCTTGGATTAATCTTCGGCATGATTTCCAGAAGAGTATATCCAAATAGTTTAGCTTCAACAATTCCCCTGATGATTTTATCAAACTGAGAACCCTGGATAAGTTGAGTTTGTTGTACGTCTTTTATATATTTGCCTTTTTCATTAATACAAGCCAGCATATATCTATCGCCTAATATTTGACTTTCAAGAGTTTCTATTACAGCTCTTATATGCGCATCTTGTTGAAGGCACGCTTCGTATAAATCTATCAGACGAGATCTGTCATCAAGTATTGTTCCTTGATTGATATCTTTTCGAATGCTTTTATATCTATTGTTACGTTCTATTTCGAATACATATTCCTGTATAGTCTTTTTGCTGGTTCGAAATATGCTTTCTAGTAAATTTTGGTTAAAAGAGCCCGAAATATTTATTCCCTTCATTTTTTATTTATGAATAGAGGAAATTAGTTATGAATGGTTACTTGATATAGTGCAATACATATAGACTTTATTGTTCATTTTTTCCAATATTTATTAGAAAAAACAAAAAGTGAATATATA
>PPYE01432755.1_pt1 | contig 31224 bp, 33 predicted proteins | sample 1559881 | NCBI WGS metagenome assembly PPYE01 (sample SAMN08240022, study PRJNA423297) | Human gut metagenome, whole genome shotgun sequencing project. | reverse complement strand
TTGCAGTCGGTTACAGGGTTAATTCCAAAAAGGCGACCATGTTCCGCATCTGGGCGAACAGGATACTGAAGGAGTACATTATCAAGGGCTATGTCATGGATGATGAGCGCCTGAAGGAGCCGCAGAACTTCTTCGGGAAGGATTATTTTGAAGAACAGTTAGAGCGCATCCGTGACATTCGCGCCAGTGAACGGCGCTTTTATCAGAAAATCACGGACATATACTCCCAGTGCAGCGCAGACTATGATGTGGACAGTCCTGTTACAAAAGAGTTTTTCGCCACCGTACAAAACAAGCTGCATTAGGATTGGGTCGCACGGCTGGATGCGTTTTTGCAGTTTAACGAGGAAGAAGTGCTGCATCATAAAGGAAAAGTGACAGCAGCCATTGCAAAAGCCTTTGCCGAGAGCGAGTTTGAGAAATACCGTGTCATTCAGGATCGGCAGTATCAGAGTGATTTTGACCGGCTTGTTGCCAGCACCGAGGAAAAAGATTACGATTGAGGGAGAAAATGTTGCGATTGAGGTTGCGATTGACCGGCTGAACGCAAGCCAAGGTACGATTGCAAAGGCAAAAGCGGTATTTGCAAATATGGGCGTTGATGGTGTCTTTGGTCGTTCCGACATCGCTACTATCACAAAGAATAAAGATAATGCCCGTTATCGGCCATACAGCCAATAACGGGCATCTGTCATTCATATACAAGCTCGGTCAAAACGATTTCCTCCGCACGATTGCGGATGCTGTTCATGCGGCGCACCCATTCCATTTGGTCGGCGGCTTTGAGCGCTTCGGTCACATCTTCCTGCCTTGCCATATCGGAAATGATGATTTCCATACGCTCATTGCAGGCTTGGTCGATCTCGGCAAGGTGCCGATGCAGCGTTCCGCTTGTGAGCAGGTTTGCATAGAGAACAGGACGATGTTCTTTCAGATAATTGCGGCGCATACGCCCGTACTTGCCGATTTGGTATTCTGGTTCGTCCGGCAGCGCAAGGTTTGGGATAAGATAATCACCCTCCTGACGGTAAGTGCCGCCCATTTCTTCAAAGATAGATTTCATAAAGTTCAGCTCCTTTTTGTGTCGATTTGCAGCGGCTATAAGGCTTTTTGGGCTCCTTTCCTACAACTGCTGTTCCATTCACCACAAATGAGCCGCAGTCATATGTATTAGGTGGGAGAAACCACCCTCTACATAGTAACTCTTGGTTCGATATGGAGTTACTCTCGCCTTGTAACTCATCATCGCGGCTCAAACGCTCGTACAGTGGGGTGATTTTCTCGTTTCTCATGTCTCATGGCTGTACCTCCTGAAATGAAAATGCTCTAAGTGACTGCTTCACTAACCATGACAAAAACCATGATCAAGAAGTCACTTAGAGCATACATCTCCCGTTGCGCAGCGTGATTTTTTGCAAGCCGTCCGCCGTTTTCTGTCCACACGAGGACATTTTACTCGTGAACCTTCAGGCTGTGCAGCATCTTGACGAAAGCCGGATCGCTGTGGTCGACAATCTCGCTGTGACCGATGTCCAGCTTGGCAATTTCCGCCATGTCCTCGTCAGAGAGCTGGAAGTCCCAGATATTCATGTTCTGCTCGATGCGCTCCTTGTGGACCGACTTCGGGATAACCACAACGCCGCGCTGTACGTTCCAGCGCAGGGCAACCTGAGCGGCACTCTTGCCGTATTTCTGGCCGATGGCGGTCAGCACCGGATGGGTGAAGATGCCGTGATTGCCCTCTGCAAACGGGCCCCAGGCTTCCGGCACAACGCCGTACTCCTTCATAAGGGCCAGCGCGTTTTCCTGCTGGAAGAAGGGGTGCAGCTCCACCTGGTTGACTGCCGGGATGACCTCGACGGTCTCGCACAGGTCAGCCAGACGGTTTGGATAGAAGTTGCACACGCCGATCGCCTTCAGCTTACCTTCCTTGTAGGCTTCCTCCATCGCGCGGTAGGCACCGACATAGTCGCTCATCGGCTGATGAATCAGGTAGAGATCGAGGTAGGAAAGGCCCAGATTGTCCAACGAGGTCTGGATGGCCTTCTTGGCGGCCTCATAGCTGGCGTCCTGTACCCACAGCTTGGTGGTGATGAACAGCTCCTCGCGCGGCACGCCGGATTTCCTGATAGCCTTGCCCACCGCCTTTTCGTTCATGTAAGCGGCAGCGGTATCGATCAGGCGGTAGCCGGAAGCAATCGCGTCCAGAACTGCCTGCTCACACTGAGCCGAGTCCGGTACCTGGAATACGCCGAAACCCTCCAGCGGCATTTTGACTCCATTGTTTAAAGTGATGAATTCCATATTGATCTTCCTTTCTGTGATAATGATTATTTGAAAATTTTGGTTAGACAAACATTTAATCGAGGCTGAACACCTGCTCCAGCCACCGGGCGTAATCCTCCACCCAGCCGCCGTCCCCGCCAAAGCCGTGGGGCCAGTCCTGCAGGACGATGCGCTTGGTGGTGACGCCCACCTCCTGCATCAGGTCGTACTGCGCTTCAAACTGGCTGTAGAAGGGGTCCTCTGTGCCGTAGCAGTAGAAGGTGGGCGGCAGATCGCCGGCTTTGAGCGCCTGCGCATCCATCGAGGCCACGCTGAGCCTTCCATAGAAGGAGTAGATCATGCCTGCCGCCGAAGCGTTCGCGGGGATAGCGTCCAGCTCGTCGGGAACATAGTCCGGGTCGAGGGCCGTTCCATCGACCTCCCCGTCAAAGTTGAGGAAAAACTCGCCGGCCTGGATGCCTCCGGCGGAATAGCCCATCACCGCGATGTTGTCCGGGTCGATGCCGTAGGCATCCGCATTCTTTCGGATAAAGCGCACCGCGCGGGCTACATCCAGAGCTCCCTCCTGCTGGGTATAGGGCCACAGGCGGTAGTCGACGATGAAGGTCTGGAAGCCGAGCTCCCGCAGGTAGGCCGCTGTGGGGAGGGTGTCGGTATAGTTGCCGCGCAGTTGGAATGCACCGCCCGCCAGCAGCACAACCGCTCCCTTCACCGGCGTTCCTTCCCGCACCGGGATAGCGGTGATGTATGGGCGGAAGTCGTAGCTGTCATAGTAGCCGGTCATGTTTTCGGTAAATTCGGTCTGTGCCGGGACGTTCCCTTCCTCCCACAGGTACAGCACCTGGATTTTGGAGGGGTCAGGTGCAGTATTGAAAACGGTCTGGTTATCTTCCGGCTCCGGCAGCTTGCGGTACAGCCCATTGTATCCCCACTCCGACTGGATGCCGCTGCCGTAATTGTAGGCCGCCGGGAAATCGGAAGGGGTTGCCAGCGTATCCTCTGAGCTGCCTGCCCGAACCTCCGACTCCTCCCGCAGCTCGGTCACTTCGATCTGCTGCACCGGTTGCTCCAGCGGCTGCTCCATTTCTTCCTGCGCAATCTGCATGCTTTCCTCCTTTGCTGCCGGTGCCACCACCGCCACGCTGTTCTGCTGCACGCCGCAGCCGTTTAACAACAGCGCCATCAGCAGAAACAGCACCGCTGTTTTCTTTCGCATCATCGTTGCGTGAGCACCTTCCTTTCTGTTTTTTCTGTCTTTATTGTAGCTCTGTTTTCAAAAAAAGTACAATGCCGGTTGCGGAATGTGCTATAATGAAAACGCATAGCAAAAATGAAAGGAGCCCTGACCGATGCTGGAACTTTATCAATTGGTGCAGCTGCTGGCCATCGCCGAGTGCGGGACCATCTCCAAAGCCGCCGAACAGCTGCACCTCTCGCAGCCTGCCCTGAGCCGCTCGATGCAAAAGCTGGAGGAGGAGCTGCAGGTAACCCTGTTTGACCGGCAGAAGAACAAAATCACCCTCAACAAAAACGGCAGGCTTGCCGTTGAGCAGGCCCGCCGGGTGGTGGAACAGGCGCAGAACCTGGTGGACCAGGTGCGTGCGTTCGACCGCAGCCAGCGCACCATCTCGATCGGCTGCTGCGCGCCAGCCCCTTTGGTGGAGCTGGTCTCGCTGGTTTCGCAGCTGTATCCGGAAATGGCCATCTCCTCCGAGATGAAGGACAATCAGCTTCTGCTGGACGGCCTCAGGAACAACCTCTATCAGATGATTGTCCTGCCCTACCCGGTGGAGGACCCCGACTTGCTGTGTTTTGTGTCTGGGGAAGAACGCCTTTTCTTCTCTTTGCCGCCGGCCCATCCGCTCTCCGGTGCAAAGGAACTTTCCTTCCAGGACATTGACGGCGAGAGCGTGCTGCTGTTCTCCCAGATTGGCTTTTGGCGGGAGGTCTGCCGGCAGAAGATGCCCCTCACCCGCACCCTTGTCCAGACCGAGCAGGAGGATTTTGACGAGCTGGTGCAGGCTTCCGCCCTTCCCTGCTTTTCTTCAGACTGGGCAATCCGGCAGTACGGCAAGCCGCAAAACCGCATTGTCATCCCCATTTCTGACCCAGAGGGCACCGCAGTCTATCACTTTCTGTGCAGGCGGGAGGATAGAAGAAAGTTTTCGCCGCTGATCGGGCGCCTTCAGCGGCGGCAAAAAAGCTGAAAAGCAAAAACCGGAAGGAAAAATCCTTCCGGTTTTTTGTTAGCCAAATATACAATCCATCTTTTGAGATACAGGAATCCGAACAAAATTGTCCGGACAAATTTTTACTGCATGTCCTTTTTGTCCAGCAGCCGCGGCATCGCCTTGGTGATCAGGAAGCCGACCACTGCGGTGATGACCACCTCCGGCAGCAGGAAGGAGAGGTTATAGATCAGTGAGTAGATGACGTACAGCGACTGACCCGGGAACATATCGACCAGCGTCTGGCCCCATGCGAAGAAGCCCTCCTGGGTGAAGAACCACTCGCCCCAGATGCCAAAGAAGATGGCGCCGGAGATGACGTGCGCGATATAGCGGAACAGGCCAGCAACCAGGATGCCGCAGACCAGCGACAGCTGTTTATTTTTGATCCTGTTGCGGAAGATGCCGCCGAAGCCCAGCACGGTGAAGGCGATGATGTAGTCCAGCAAGAAGATGCCGAAGGAAGCCAGCAGCGGGCTGCCCGAAAAAAATCCGCCGTTAAAGACGCCGTTTTCCACGCCGAGAGAGGCCGCACTGAAGGTTCCCTCTGCGATGCCCTGGATGCCCTGAATCAGGCTGAAGGCAAAGGCGGTCACCAGACCCCATTTGGTGCCATAGCGGTAGGCAGCCAGAATCACCGGCAGCATGCAGCAGGCGGTGATGGAGCCGCCGAACGGCAGACGGAAGATGATGATGAACGACAGGATTGTAGACAGGGCGATCATCAGCGCGCTTTCTACCAGGCGCTTTGTTTTGAAAGATTGAGTCATAAGATTACTCCTCCTTAAAAAATAAAAAATGCCGCCCCGGATACATGGACGACAGAAAGCAAATCTTATGACAGATCCCTCCGCCGGCATTACCCGGATCAGGTTCAGGGTTTAAAGGCCCATCCGCCTTATTCTCAGCCGCTGGTCTTGGTGCAGCACCCCTTCTTGTTGTAAGCGCACTTAGTTTAGCAGACTTTTTTCGATTTGTCAAGCTCCATTTCGGTAAAGGTGGGCAAGAAAGGAAGGAATTTGACATAAAAATTGCACAAAAAGAAAAGCCTTCGGGATTCAAATCCTTTCAAATCCCGGAGGCTTTTCTCTGTGGCGGAGAGGGGTTTGCCCCGCTACTTTAAAACGCTTTTTCCTTCCCACTCCCGAACCATTGGGAGGCCCATCAAATCTGCGATGGTCGGAGTGAGGTCCAACAGCGTCAAATTCTGCAGTTGCCTGCCGCCCTCGAACTCCTTTCCCCAAAAGAACATCGGGATGGTCATGTCCTCCGGGCTGTCCGTTCCGTGGGTGCGGTCATGACCGCCGTGATCTGCCGTCACCAGAATGTGATACCGCTCCTTCGCCGCTTCAAACACCTTCTGTACACACCCAACCGCATTCGCCAGCCGTTTTAGATATTCTGGCGTCATCCATCCGTGGTCGTGGCCGCCCTTGTCGTCGGTCTCCACCATGTAGAGGTAAACAAAATCCGGCTCTCTCGCCTGAATCAGCCGAATGGCGCAGTCGGTAAGGGCGGCGTCCGTGTTCTCCTCCGCATAGGCGTCGATCAAGGTCGTATACTTCATCGTTTCGGAACGCCACACATGGCGCATTGTCTCCCAATTGTAGAAGGCCGCATTAATCTTTCCCGCCTCTGCCAGAGATTCGGCCAGCCCTTTCACCGGCCTGACCGGTGGAGTATAGAGATTGGTAAAGATGCCGTGCCGGGTTGGCGGCACACTGTAGAAGATGGATGTGTGGCAGGGCAGCGTAATCGACGGGGAAACTGAGCGCGCTGTCAGGGTGTAGCTCCACTCCTTCAGCATCTGCTGTGCAAAAGGATGGCCGCACTGCAAAAATCCATCCGGCCGCATCCCATCAATCGAAATTAAAATAACCTTATTGTCCATGTCTTCCTCCTTTTGCAGGCAACCTGTTGCCCGCCGCTTTATCTTGGCACTTTCATTATCGCACGCTTTTTGAGAAAGTCAATGATTTCAGAGGAGGATTTTTGGCAGACTGAACAGGAAATTCTAATGGCAAAGGAAAAATACCAAAGCCTTCTAATTTTTACATGTTATCACATCTAAATCTTCTAAAACTGCTGGCAAAGGCCGTGCCAAAATGCAATTCAAGGGCCACTTATAATCAAAACTCTGCTTCCATAGACCACTGAAAGATTTTTGATACAAAATTGCAGGAATTTCAAAAAAATCCTGCAATTTTCCTTGATTTTTTGGCGAAATCAGGCTACAATAAAAGTTGCCAACAGAAAAAATGAAGCTTTTCTGTCATTTGAGGGATCGGACCCTGCATTTTTTTACGGAAGGAGACTGCTGTGATGAATTTGGATTTACTCGAGCAGATCAGGGCGCGGCTTCCCCAGTTTTCCAAAGCGCAGAAGCGCATTGCCCACTACATTTTGGAGCATTATGAAAAAGCCGCCTTTATGACCGCTGCCCGCATCGGTTCCACCATCGGCGTCAGCGAATCCACCGTCGTCCGCTTTGCCGCCGAGGTTGGCTGCGACGGCTATCCCCAGCTGCAAAAAGCCCTGCAGGAGATCATCCGCAACCGCCTGACCTCGGTGCAGCGCATGGAGATCACCAGCGACCAGATCGACCGCGGCAACGTCATCAGCAAGGTGCTTTCGATGGACATCGAGCGCATCAAGCACACCATGGAGGAGCTGGACACCCAGAGCTTTGACCTAGCGGTGCAGAAGATCATCCACGCCCGCCGCATCTATATCATCGGCGTGCGCAGCGCGGCCTCGCTGGCCAGCTTTCTGCAGTTTTATTTCAACCACATCTTTGACAGCGTCATCCTCATCAACACCTCCAGCACCAGCGAGATGTTTGAACAGCTGTTCCGCATCAGCGACCAGGATGTGCTGATCTCCATCAGCTTTCCCCGCTACTCCCAGCGCACCCTGAAGGCCGCAAAGTACGCGCGGGAAAAGGGGGCGGACGTCATCGCCCTGACCGACTCGGTCTCCTCCCCGCTGTATTCGGTGGCCAACATCAGCCTGCTGGCGCGCAGCGACATGGCCTCGTTTGTCGACTCGCTGGTGGCGCCGCTGAGCGTGCTCAACGCCCTGGCTGTGGCGGTCGGCCTGGAAAAGCAGGATGAGATCCGCCAGACCTATGCCCAGCTGGAGCGCATCTGGGATCAATACAACGTCTATGAAAAGGTGGAGGAATCTGCAATCGATGAAGAACAACCACAGTAACGCCCGGACCGTCCTGATTATCGGCGCGGGAGCCGCCGGGCTGATGGCCGGCATCCGGGCCGCCGAAAAGGACCCGAACCGGCAGGTTTTGATCGCCGAGCGGATGGAGCGCCCCGGCCGCAAGCTGCTGATTACCGGCAAGGGCCGCTGCAACGTCACCAACTGCTGCACCATCGAGGAGTTCATGCCCAACGTGCTGACCAACCCCCGCTTTCTCTACAGCTCGCTCAACGCGCTGAGCCCCTATGAGGTGATGGGCTTTTTTGAGGAGTGCGGCGTGCCCCTAAAGGTGGAGCGCGGCGAGCGGGTCTTCCCCGTCTCCGACCACTCCTCCGACATTGTCAACGCGCTGGTGCAGAAAGCTAAAGACAGCGGCTGCCGATTCCTTTACAACTGCCGCATCAAGGAACTGCTGCTCGAGCAGACCGATGACGGCCAGACAGTGCGCGGCGCGCTGACCGAAGGCGGGGAAAAGATTTTGGCGGACGCAGTCATCGTCGCCACCGGAGGCAAGAGCTACCCCGCCACCGGCTCGACCGGGGACGGCTACCAGCTGGCGCGCCAGGCCGGGCACCGGGTGACGCCGCTGCGCCCCTCGCTGATTCCGCTTGTCTGCAAGGAAAAATACTGCCGGGACATGATGGGGCTTTCCTTAAAAAATGTCACCCTGCGCGTGGTGGACACCCAGAGCGGCAAGGAGGTCTTTTCCGAGCTGGGAGAGATGCTGTTCACCCACTTTGGCGTCTCCGGGCCGCTGGTGCTGAGCGCAAGCTGCCACATGCAGCCGGACAAAAACGGCTCGCTGGAACGCTACCGGCTGTACATCGACTGGAAGCCCGCCCTCAGCATCCAGCAGCTGGACGCCCGCATCCTGCGCGACTTTGAGCAGTTCATCAACAAGGACTTCATCAACTCGCTGGGGCAGCTGCTGCCGCGCAAGGCCATCCAGCCGGTCGCCAAGCTCAGCGGCATCCCCTTCGAGACCAAAATCAACCAGATCACCCGCGAGCAGCGGCTGGGGCTGGTGGAGCTAATCAAGGCCATGCCCATCACACCGGTTGCCTTCCGCCCCATCGAGGAGGCGATCGTCACTGCAGGCGGAGTGGACGTCGCGCAGATCAACCCCAAAACGATGGAGTCCAAACTTATCTCCGGCCTGTACTTTGCCGGCGAGGTGCTGGATGTGGACGGCTATACCGGCGGCTTTAATCTGCAGATCGCCTTTTCCACCGGCTACGCCGCCGGGCAGGCCGTCTAGCAGGCGGGGCGCACAAATGAAGAGTAAAAAGCTACTTCCCTTTCTACCCCTGATTGGATTTCTGGCCTGCGACCTGCTTGCGGTTTTGCTGGGAGTTTTCTTTTCCCTTTCGCTGCGCTCAGTCCCAACGCTGTTCTGCGTATGGGGAAGCTTTTTGGCGCTGCTGCTGGCAGGCGGATACGCCTTCCGGCAGCTTTGGAGGCATCTGCGGCGAACCGCTGTAAAGGTATTAAGTGTTTTTGCTGCGATACTGCTGGCCGGTGCGGCAGGTGTAATAGGGCTTTATCTGTTTGTTTTTGGCCTGTTCGGCTATATGCCGGAGCACGTTGTGGAGCAAAACGGCCAGCCGATGCTGGCCCGGGTGAACAGCTTTCTGGATGAAAGCGTTTCCTTTTACGAATACAAAGGCCCTCTGTTTTACGGCAGGCAGCTCGGAGTTGCCTACTACGGAAGCGGCTCCGGCGACCCGATTGCCGAAGGGCAGGAGCCGCGGTCTGTCCTCTTTTTTGAATAGACGCCCGGCTTTTCCGTTTTCCTCATCTTCTGTCAGAACTGATAAAAGCATCCACTTTCTTTTTTGCGAAAAATATCTTGTTTTTTTGCAAAAACGTGATAAGATAATATCTGGTTTTATTTTGGGGCAGAGCCCGGCGGAGCTTTGTCCTGTCATTTTGAGGTGGATACGATATGAATTTTCCGATTGCGATTTTGCTTTTCTGCACCATGTGCGGCCTGGTGGACAAGATCATCGGCGGCCGCTTTGGCCTTGCCGAGGAGTTTGACCGCGGCATGACCATGATGGGCTCCCTGTCCCTGACAATGGCTGGAATCTACTGCTTTGCTGTCATGCTGGGGCGGGCGCTCGCCGCCATTCTGCAGACGGTGTCGCTGCCGTTTGACCCCACCATTCTGGTCAGCAGCGTGCTCGCGGTGGACATGGGCGCTTACTCGATCGCCGATACCCTCTGCACCGACCCGGCGCAGAAAATTTTCTCCGGCGTGCTGCTGGCATCGACCCTGGGCTGCACCATCTCCTTCTCGCTGCCTATCGCTTTGGGAAGCGTGCCGTCCAAGGATTCCAAAACGCTGATGACCGGCATGGTGTACGGCATCATCGCAACCCCCGCCGCGCTGATTGTCGGCGGGCTGATGGCCGGGATGGGCCTGTCCGACTTTTTCACCCACCTGCTGCCGGTTGTTGTCATCTGCGCCGTGCTGGGACTGTGCATCTTCTACGGCGGAGAACGGGCGGTCGGCGTCTTCCAGAAGGTCGGCAAGGGCATCAACATCCTGGCAATTGTGCTGTTTGCGCTGGTGGTTGTGCAGATCTTTTTCGACACCCCGCAGATTCAGTTTGTTGACCCGGCGCTGATCGGCGAGGCGCTCACCATCGTCTTTAAGATTTCGGTGGTGGTTTGTGGCTCCTTCATCCTCTCCAACTTGATTCTGCGCAAATTCATGCACCCCATCCTCTCGCTGGCCAGAAAGATTCATGTCAACGAATTTGCCATCATCGGCATGCTGCTCAACCTGATTAACTCGGTCTCGATGTTTTCGGTCTTTGGCAAGATGGACAAGCGCGGCCAGCTGATGAACGCCGCCGCTGCCGTTACCTCCGGCTTTGTCTTTGGCGGACAGCTGGCCTTTGTCTCCTCGGTCAACAACGACGCGGTGCTGACCTTCATCGTCTCCAAGCTGGTGGGCGGGCTTGTCTCGGTCATCATCGCCATTCTGGTCTCTCCCCCATACGATCCGCAAAGTGTAGAAGAAGAGCTGGCCGCTGCCAGAGAAAGGAACTGATTTATGCAAACGCTGTATTCCCTCATTTTCTTTAAGGACGATCAGCCCCTCTCCTGCCGGATTGTGCGGATGGAGATCTCCGACCTGCCGCAGATTTTGGCTTTTCAGCAGGAAATTTATCAAAACCTGCCGGACAAAGACATCCTTTTCCCCCTGCCACAGGAGGACTGGGAGTACCTGATGAACCACGGCTTCACGCTGGCTGTCTTCCCGGAAGAAAGCGACCGGCTGGCCTACCTCATCGGTTGCCTGTACCCCAAACGGGAGGAAAATCTGGGATTGGACGTCGGCCTGCGGGACGACGAGTTGGACCAGGTGGGGCAGCTGGAAATTGCGATGGCCTCGCCCGATTTTCGCGGCTACCACATGCACAGCCGCATGTGTTCGGTCTGCGTCGACCTGTTTAAGCAGGATGGTCGCACCCGGTTTATTCTGTCCACCGTCTCCCCGCGCAACCTGCCCAGCCTGAAGGCCCTGCAGTCCGCCGGGCTGCAGCCGCTGGTGGAGAAGGAAAAGTATGGCGGCAAGCTGCGGTATGTGATGTTCCGGGCGATTTGACGACAGCAAAAAAGAGGACTCCAAAAGGAGCCCTCTTTTTAATTTTCCTTTTCCAGCCGCTGCCGCCAATAAAGCGCGTAAAACTCGATTGCCAGATAGGCCAGCACCAGCACGACGACAACCTCCATCGCCACGCCCATCAGGGCGAAGGTCAGCAGCAGTGCCGCCATCATGTAGGTCATCAGGTCGTAGGCTTTTGCCTTTGCCCGGTTTGCCAGCGCGACGTTGCGCTCATCCTTCTGCGCGATCTCCTGCTCCTTGGCCAGGGTGGGATTGCTGTCCAGAACCCGGCGGTTGACCATCTCCCCCACCCCATAGCCAAACAGGCCGCAGCCGATTCCAATCATCAGATAGGGCAGCGCCCGCAGCGTTTCCCAGGAAATGCCCGAACGTCTGACCAGCCAAAATCCGCTCAGCCAAAGTACCAAACCGCCCAGCAGACAAATTAAATTTTTCTTATTCTTCATGACTGTTCCTCCTCATAGATAAAGATCTCCTCGATGCTCAATCCAAAATAGCGCGCAATCTTAAATGCCAGTATGATGGATGGGTTGTACCGGCCGTTTTCCAGCGAACCAATGGTCTGGCGGGAAACCTCCAGCGCCGCAGCCAGCTCCTCCTGCCGGATTCCGCGCTCCTTTCGCAGCTGCTCCAAACGATTCTTCATTGTCACGCTCCTTTCAATGGAAAGTCTGCTTTCCATGTCTCCAGTATAGCAGAGCGACCGCAAAATGTCAAGTATGCTTTCCATTTTATTTTAAAAAAAGAAGCGGGAAATTTCCCGCTTCTTTTTTAAGATTCCTCGCTGCGTTAGTTTGCAAAATTGCGCTCCTTCTCGCTGGTAACTGGGAAGCGAATCTTGCGCAGATACAGGGTAAACAGGATGGTGCTGATCGTCCAGGTGATGGGGTAGGCCCAGAAAACCACCTGAATGTTCGGGATAATTCGAACCGCAATGGTGATGTAGGTGATGCGGAACAGGCACCAGTCCGCCAGCATGATGATCATCGGAATGATCGGGCGTCCAAAACCGCGCAGGATACCGGCGCAGCAATGCGAATACGAAAGCAGGCAGTAGAACAGGCTCAGCGTCCGCGCCTGCTGCACGCCAAAGGCGATGACATCGGGGTTGCTGTTGAACGCACCAATGAGATACGGGGCAAAGATGTAAAACAGAATGCCAATGCACTCCGCCAGAACCGGCGAGCAGATCAGGCCAAATTTCATGCCGGCTTTGACGCGGTCGTACTTTTCCGCGCCGATGTTCTGGCTGATAAAGGTGGACAGCGCCAGCGCAAAGCAGGTGACCGGCAGGAAGGCAAATCCTTCCAGCTTGTAGTAGGTGCCGCAGCCGGCCATCGCGTCCGCGCCGAAAGCGTTGATGTTTGCCTGCACGATGACGTTGGCCAGCGAGATGACCGAGTTCTGCACGCCGGACGGGATGCCCAGGGTGACGATCTGCTTGAGCATCGGCAGGTCGAAGCGAACCTTGCGCAGGGTAACCTTGTACATCGTGTCCACACTCATCAGCTTGCGGAAGGCAAGTGCCGCGCTGAGAATCTGGCTGATGATGGTCGCCAGCGCTGCGCTCGCGACGCCCCAATGGAACACCGCGACAAACAGCAGGTCCAGCACGATGTTGGTCAGCGAGGCGGTGATCAGGTACTTCATCGGGCTGCGGCTGTCGCCAACCGACTGCAGGATGCTGGCGCCCACATTGTACAGGATAACCGCTACCGAGCCGAGAAAATAGGTTCGAAAATAGGCAATAGAGCTGGGAAGCACCGTCTCCGGCGTCCCCATCCAGCGCAGGATCTGCGGTGTAAACAGCACACCCACCACCGTCAACAGCAAGCCGGCGGCAACGCCCAGCGCCACCGTCGTGTGTACGGTGCGTTCCATGCTCTTTTTGTCCTGCGCTCCATAAAAGCGGGCAATCAGGACACCGGCGCCCATCGAAACACCGTTGATAAAACCGGTCAGCAGCATAATCAGGCTTCCGGATGAGCTGACCGCCGCCAACGCTTCCTCCCCTATAAAGTTGCCGACAATCAACGAGTCAGCCGCGTTATAAAGCTGCTGGAACAGGTTGCTGAAAAAAACCGGCACCGCAAACAGCAGCATCTTTTTGGGCACACTGCCCACCGTCAGCAGATTTTTACTTTGGTCCATAAATCAAGAAAACCCTTCCTTCTTTTTGTTGCAATGTTTCCCAACGAATTCTTCGCACCACATCCTTTTTTCTTAAAAAACGGCTCCCCTAAAAGAACCGATTTCTTCCATAACAATATACTTTTTTATCTGCTTTGTCAAGCAAATTGTTTACAGTTTACTGGCTTCATTCCTTTTTTGTTTGAGCTAGCTGCAGCGGTAATTTCTCTCTTTTCCATTTTGGGGCATCGAATTAATTGAAATTTTCTATAACAAATTTTCTCTTTTCTCCTCAAAAAGCGCAAAAAATCCCGCACCAAACGGTACGGGATTTTGGGACATGCGATTTAAAAGCTAAAATTTAAGCTTCTACATTGTCCGGATAGGTCTCGCTCCAGGCGTTGAAGCCGCCCCCCAGAGTGTAGACCTTGGACATGTCATAGCCCAGTGCAGACAGAACGTTGGTGGTTGCCTGCGCATAGGTCTTGCCGCTGTAGCAGATCAGCACCAGATTGTTGTCGACACCGCTGTTCAGCACTTCCTGCATGGTCGCTACGCCGGCATCAAAGTCGCCGTTTTTGGCAGCGTCCATGTCGGCAGAGATAGCACCCGGGATGTGGGAGGTTGCATAGTCCTCTGCTTTGCGGACATCGATGAAGGTGTAGTCATCGCTTTCCAGATTTGCGGAAGCGTCCTCGACGGTGATGTACTGCATCTCGACGTCCGATTCCGGAGCAACGATCTCAGCGGAAGCGGTGTCAGCAGCAGCTTCGCCGGACTCTACATTGTCCGGATAAGTCTCGGTCCAGGCAGTGAAGCCACCCTCCAGAGTGTAGACCTTGGACATATCATAACCCAGTGCAGACAGAACGTTGGTGGTTGCCTGCGCATAGGTCTTGCCGCTGTAGCAGATCAGCACCAGATTGTTATCGACGCCGCTGTTCAGCACTTCCTGCATGGTCGCTACGCCGGCATCAAAATCGCCGTTTTTGGCAGCGTCCATGTCGGCGGAGATAGCGCCCGGAATGTGGGAAGCAGCGTAATCCTCCGCTTTGCGGACATCGATGAAGGTGTAGTCATCGCTTTCCAGATTTGCAGAAGCGTCCTCAACGGTGATGTACTGCATCTCAACGTCCGATTCCGGAGCGACGATTTCGCTGGAAGTTTCCTCCTCGGTGGAAGCCTCTTCCTCTGCAGGTGCTTCTTCCTCGGTGGTTTCCGGAGCTTCGGTGGTCTGCTCGGTGGTGTTGGTAGAAGTTTCGGTAGAATTTTCGTTGCTGCTGCAGCCAGCCATCATGCTGACCAGCATGGCAGCGCTCAGTGCAATTGCAAGAACTCTTTTCATGATAGAACCTCCATGTATTCAGATCAATGCATTTTTTGAAGATACATCCAGCCCCCTGCATGCAGATGATTGGCCGGATTGATATCATCGCAAGGATAGCATATTGTCTTGTCTTTGTCAATATTGCAAAAAATCCATTTTCAAAATCAAGCATGTTGTCTATAGATTTTTTCTATCACAATGACATTGACAAGACTTCGTTCGACAAGCTAAACTGAAAGCAGCTATTTTTATCAACAAAGAGGGATCCCATGAAACATAAGAAAACGGCCGTGCTGCTTGTGCTGCTGATTGCACTGGCCGCGCTGACCTGGAAGCTGTCCACCTGGCTTACGCCGCAGCAGCTTCAGCAGGCGCTGCAGCAAACCGGAGGCTGGGCGCCGGTGCTCTACATCGGGTTGTTTATTCTGCTGCCCGCCTTTTTCTTCCCGGTGGCGGTGCTGGCGCTGGCCGGCGGGCTGCTGTTCGGCCTGTGGTGGGGCAGCGTCTACACCTTCATCGGAGCGGTGCTCAACTGTGCGATGATGTTCTTGCTGGCAAGATACGTCGGCCGAAGCCAGGTGCAGCGCCTGGTGGAGCAGAAGCTGAGTCCCCAGTGGCAGCGCCGACTGCAGATGGCCGACGGGAAGGAAGGATTTTTGCTGCTGATTATTCTGCGGCTGATCCCCGCCGTGCCGTACAACCTGATCAACTACACCTTCGGGCTGACCGGCATCTCCTTTTCCTCCTACCTGCTGGCCTCGGCCATCGGCATCATTCCCGGGACCTTTGCCTTCATCAACATCGGTGACAAGACGCTGGAGGCGGGTTCCCCCTCCTTCTGGATCGCCATTGGTCTGCTGGTATTGCTGCTGGTGGTGACCGGACTGCTGGGGAAAAAGCTGTTTCCGGGGCAAAAAAATGCGACCTCATCAAAAAAGAATGGAGAGCAAAAATGAAAACTGCAAACAAACCCAAACGAAACTATGCCCGCTGGATCATTTTAATCGTGGCCGTTCTGCTGTGTGCCCTGTACTTTTTTGTGCCGCCGGTGCAGGAATTTGTCGGGCACGCCGCATCGGTGCTGGCCTCCGCAGACGTCGATTCGGTGGTGGAATACATCCGCTCCTTTGGCGCCTACGCCATGATCTTTTCCTTCTGTCTGATGGTCTTTCAGTCGGTGATGGCGCCACTGCCGGCCTTTCTGATTACCTTCGCCAACGCCGCCATCTTTGGCTGGTGGCAGGGAGCCATCCTCTCCTGGACCAGCTCGATGGCCGGTGCGGTGCTCTGCTTTTACATTGCGCGCGGCCTTGGCCGGGACGTGGTGGAGCGCTTTGCCGGGACCGGTGCGCTTGCCAGCGTGGAGGGCTACTTTGAAAAGTATGGCAGCAAGACCATTCTGGTCTGCCGCCTGCTGCCCTTTGTCTCCTTCGACGCGGTCAGCTACTTTGCGGGCCTAACCCCCATCAAGCTGCTCCCCTTCCTGATTGCGACCGGCCTGGGCCAGCTGCCCGCCACAATTATCTACTCCTACGTCGGCGGCATGCTGACCGGCGGCGTGAAGTACTTTGTCACCGGCCTGCTGTGCATCTTCTCGCTGGGCATTCTGGTCTCAATCATCAAGCGCGTCTACAACGACCGGCAGGAAAAGGCCAGCGCCAAGAGGGGCGGCCATGAGTAAGTCCAACCTGCTGGGTATGCGGCTGCATCAGGGGATCTCCTTTCATCCTGCCATGATGCGCGTCCCGGATTCGCCGGTTCTTTTCTGGCCGGGCTGCGCACTGCTCAATCTGGACGGGGAGATTTTGCGCAAAACCCTTTCCGTCCTGCAGCGGGCCGAACCACAGATAGCTTTGGCGGCCTGTTGCTGTGGGCAGCCGACCCGCTATCTATTGCCGAACCGGTTTGCACAGCGGCAGAAAAAAATTACCGACCTGCTGCAAAAGCACGGCATCCAGCGCATCTACACCGCCTGTCCCAACTGCACCTTGCAGCTGCGGGAGCTGGCGGGCTTTGAGGTTCTACCCATCTGGCCGCTGCTGGCCGAGATGGTGCAGCCGCGGGACCTTGCCCCTCTCCCACAAGGAAAAAGTTTTGTCTGGCACGACCCCTGCCCCACCCGCCGCGACCTGATCCAACAGCAGGCGGCGCGGCAGCTGCTGGAAAGATGCGGGTGCAGCTTCATCGAGCCGGAGCACACCGGCTGCAGCACCATCTGCTGCGGAAACTTCCACATGACTCACACCCTGCGCCCCGAGGTCAGCACCCAGATGCGGCAGCGGCGGCTCAACGAATTTCCTGCTGATCGGGTCATTCTCAGCAGCTGCGAAGGGTGCCTTGGCGCCTTCCGTTCGGAGGGACGGCAGGCGATGCACCTGCTGGAACTTCTGTTCGGCCAAAGCAGCTCGCACAGCTGGGGCAACCGCATCCGCACCACCTTGTCTATCCGCTGAAAGCAAACAGAGCGTCAACCTTTTCGGTTGACGCTCCTTTTCTTTTTATCGAATATCCCGATACATGTCGGCAATCTTCTGCGGGTCCACTCCCAGCCGGTAGAGGCAGCGCAGCCAGAACATCTTGCCCATCGTCAATAGCGGGAACCGCCTTTGATAGCGCCGCCCCGAGGTGATGATTGTGCTGTCCAGTACCACCAGCGGGATGTGCTGCCGCTTCATCCGCAGTGACAGCTCATAGTCCTCCATGAGTGGTAGGTCGGGGAAGCCGTTCTGCTGCAAAAACAGTTCGCGGGTCATAAAGATGCCCTGATCGCCGAAAGCGATCCGCCCCTTTTTGGCCCTGCGGTTAGAAAAATAGGTGTTGCATCCCATGAAAGGGCCGTCGTAGTCAAAGCCGATGGTAAAGCAGCCAAACTGCGCGCCCCCCTCCACCGCCGCGGCAATCTTCCGGTAGGCGTCCTGCGGCAGCAGGCTGTCGCAGTGGACAAACCACAGCACCTGCCCTGTGGCCTCCCGGGCGGCGGCGTTCATCTGGCGGGCGCGGCCTTTTGGGCAGGCGATTACGCGCGCTTTGCCCTTCAGATGTTCCAGCGTCCCGTCGGTGCTGCCGCCGTCGGCAAAGAGGATTTCCCAGTCGCCGGGCATTTTCTGCAGCATGGCAAGAAAGGAATCGACCTTTTTGATCTCGTTTAGCACCGGTACTATCAGCGAAACCTTCATCCGCTACTCCCCTTTCAGAAAGTCCCGGCGGACATAGTCATTGAGGATTCGTTCCAGAAAATCCGGGGAGAGATACTCCTTGATTTTCCGGAAGGTGTCGGCGTTGACCAGCGGGCGGTTAGGCTGGGAATATTCCCGCATTGCCATCGCGCACCAGGTTACCCCGCGCAAACAGGTCACGGTGAAGTAGAGCGGCAGCCGCTCCGAAAGGGTGGAAAGGTCCAGCCGCTCCCCCACCGCTTGCCGGTAAAGCCCGACAAACTGCCGGATCTCTTCCGGGGTAAGGATGACGTCGGTCTTCCAGAAGGTGGTGGTGGGTACCAGAAAGTGACCCAGATCCTGCTCCGGCTCGCTCAAAATCGGCTTCTCCCAGTCGATGAGGTAGCTCTTTGCCCCTTGGTTGATGAGGAAGTTGCCGGAATTGAGCTCGGTGTTGACAATACAGCGCGGCGATTTGGCCGCTTCCTTTAAGGGCAGTTTGCCGATCTCCCGCACCAGCTGTTCCAGCAGCCTACAAACGGTGCTGTCGGCTTTCTCCCAGCGGTAATAGTGCTCCACCATTTCAAGGCACTCCTCAAAGATGGCCTGCGCCGGATATTCGGGGCGGAGCAGCTGCGTCTGCTGCGGGACAGGGGTGGTGTGAATGTCCGCCAGAATCTGCGCGGCATCCGCAAGGTCGCTCTCATAACGCAGCGGCCTGCCAGGCAGCCACTCCATCACCAGGATGCCGCAGGGGAAAAGCTCCCTGCTGTTGTCACAGAAGAGCGGTTTGGGCGTCCTGCCGCTCGGCTCCAGCGCCTGCAGGGCGGAAAATTCGTAGGCAATCTGGTCCTGCAGGTGCATCTGGCTGCCGGTATTGATGCGCAGCACCAGCCGCTTGCCGCTCACCGGGTGAACAAACAGGTAGTTGAGGTTATACTCTCCCTGCCCCAAAACGAAGAAGGACAATTCCGTTCCCTCCTGCAGCCCCAGCTGGTGCAGGAAACGCCCGCTGTGTGTCAGCTCCCAAAATGCTTTTGTCTCAATCAAACGAGTATCCCTCCTTGACAAGCTGCCGTAAAAGCGCAGCAGTATGGCTGTCCGGCGCGGCGCTCCTCCACAGGCGCTGCAGGTCGCCGGGGGTGTCGACATCCTCGCAGGGCAGGGTGGATTGGATCGTTCTGCCCACCCGCTCCGCCGCCCGGCAGGTCTGCTCATAGACGGTGGCGCCGCCATAATGTTGGTTTTCAAAAATTGCGGTGCAGGGGCGCTTCATCCCAATTAGGTAGTATCCTCCATCCCGCGACGGACCGATAGCGAGGTCCGCCCCCTCCAAAGCGGCAAAGGCCGCCTCAAAGTGGGCTTTGCCCAGCAGCGGCAGATCGCTTCCGGTCAGCGCGCAGGCCGCATACCCCCGCGCAAGCACCCAGCGGAGGGCGTTGTCCATCCGCTGGCCAAGGTCCGCCCCCTGCTGCTCCAGAAAACCTCTTGCAAAGGGGAAAATTTCCCGCAGTGGCTCCCAGTGCGGCTCAGGCGCGTAGGCGACAAAGAGGTCGGCGTCCAGCTGCCGGTATACCCTGGCCAGATCCTGCAAAAAGGCGGTGTGCAGCCGCGCGCAGTTTTTGCCGCCCAGCAACGGCATCAGCCGGGTCTTGGTTTTGCCGGGCACCGGCACGCGGGTAAAGCAGATGACTGCTTTTTTCATCAAACCCTTCCCCCTCACTGTGCAAAGGGCTCGAGCTGCAAAGCCGACCAGCTCTCATAGAGATTTTGGCGGAAAGCGGCTGCGTCCCTTGCGCGCGGGAGGTTGAGAACGGTGTCGCCCTGCTTGCTCGGGTTTAAAAAGCCGGTGCGCAGCTGCTCCTCCTCGATGGAGCAGCGGACCGGGACATCCTCAAACAGCTGGGGATAGAGCAGGTAGGCCGCTGCGACTGCGTCCCAGCAGTAGGAGCCTTCCTCCCCATAGACGGCCTTGCGCGCGTCGAAGCGGTAGCCGCATTTTTTTGCGATGTAGGCTCCCACCCGGCTGCTCTCCACCTGCATGTGCTCCATAAACTCGGCCTTTGGCAGGTAGGAGACTGGCAGGCAGTTGTTGCCGGTGAGGATCGAGATATTTTTCCCTCTGCTCAGCACGGCGGCAGCAGCTTTATGGTTAATTGAAAAATTAAGCTCCGGGCAGTGCTTGCCGTGAGTGTAGAGCGTTTCGGTGATGCCGCCCATCAGCACCACCTGCCCCAACTTATCAAAGATGCCACTGTCCAGCAGCATCGCTCCGTAGAGGTTGGTCAGCGAGCCGATTCCTAAAAAGCTAACCTCGCCGGGATAGCGGTTCGCAAGCTCCACAATTTTGCGGGCGCTTTCTCCACAGGGGTTCTCCCCCTGCCCGGCGCCGGGATAGAGCGGGATTTCGCCGCTGAGTCCGGTCTCCTCCAGCAGTTGCCGGGAGCTTTCATACACCTGTTGGGCGGTGCCGTTGCCAAAGGTGCAGCAGAAGGCCAGCACCTGCGCCCGGCCGCGATTGCCCAGCAGGTACAAAAACGCCAGCGCGTCGTCCATCGGGTAGCCCTCTATCCCGACAGTGTTGTCACAGTCAAAGATGATCTTTTGCATCGTCAGTCTCCTTTTCATCATTCTTTTTTTACTATAACGTATCCCTTCCCACTTGTCCAGCCTGCGCGGCGATTAAAATTTTTATGATCCACTCCCTTTCTATTGTTTTTTTCGATACCGAGTTCAAAACCGCTAACTTCGCTTGACTTTTTGGGAACGTTCTTCTACAATAGGAACAGACTCAACAAGCAGCGCGGTTTTGCCCGTGCTGCTTTTGTCAGGACAAAACAAGGAGGATATTGTATGCGAAAATTACTCGCACTTCTGCTTGCCTTCACCCTGCTGTTTTCCCTCACCGGCTGCGGCCAGGAACAGAGCGGGACCCAGAAGCTTGACCTAAGCTCCGCCGAGTGGGACGAGATTGTCGAGGCTGCGCGCGGCACCACCGTCACCTTTTACGGCTGGGGCGGCGACGAAAACCGCAACAACTGGCTGAACACCACCGTCACCGACTATGTCAAGGAGCACTATGACATTGCGCTGGAGGTGGTGGGGATGGACATCAACGACATCCTCTCCAAGCTCTCGGGCGAAAAGCAGGCCGGCAGCGAGACCGGCAGCATCGACATGATCTGGATCAACGGCGAAAACTTCTACTCGGCCAAGGACAACGGCCTGCTGTACGGCCCCTTCACCGAACAGCTGCCAAACATGGAAGCCTACATCGACCTGCAGGACCCGGAGACGCTCAACGACTTCTGCATGCCGATCGAGGGGTATGAAGCGCCCTATGCCAAGGCTCAGATGGTCTTTTTTAACGACAGCGCCGTCACACCGGAGGCGCCTGCTTCCGCCGAGGAGCTGCTGGAATTCTGCAAGAAATATCCCGGCAAGGTCACCTACCCCGCCCTCCCGGACTTTACCGGCAGCGCCTTTGTGCGCAACATCATCTATGAGCTGTGCGGCTGGGAACAGTTCCAGAATATGGAAGCCGACTATGACACCGTCAAGGCGGCCATTGAGCCTGCGCTGGACTATCTGCGGGAGCTCAACCCCTACCTCTGGAACGAGGGCAAGACATTCCCGGAATCCTCCACCACGGTGGACGCGATGTTCGCCGACGGGGAGCTGGTAATGGACATGAGCTACGGGCCGTTCAGCGTGGCAACCGGTATTGCGGAGGGCACCTACACCGACACCACCCGCACCTTTGTCTTTGACAACGGCACCATCGGCAACACCAACTATATGGCCATCGCCTTCAACTCTCCCAACAAGGCCGGAGCGATGGTGGTCATCAATGCCATCCTCTCCGCCGAGCTGCAGCTGACCCAATACGAACAGCTGCGCGAGCTGCCGGTGGTCAGCGCGGACAAGCTCAGCGCCGAGGAACAGGCTGCCTTCGATGCGGTCGACCTTGGCGAGGGTGTACTCTCCCAGGCCGAGCTGTTGGAACACCGCCTGCCGGAAATGCCGGCCAGCCTAGTGCCGGTCATCGAGGAGATCTGGCTCAACGAGGTTGTTGGCAAATAGGTTCTAAACAGTATGCGATTGAGAAAAACGGTACAGCCAGGCTGCACCGTTTTTCTGCGTCTTTTTCACAAGTGAAAGAAAGGAGGAAACTGGCTTTTCGATGTACAACAAAAAAATGCTTCCCCTTCTGCTGCTTCCCTTTTTGGGGATCACCGCGCTGGTGCTGCTGGCCATCGGCAACGTGCTGCTGCAAAGTTTGGGCTACATCCCCGCCTTCGGGCTGGACGAGCCGACGCTGCAGTACTACCAGGAGGTGTTTTTGCAGGAGGAATTTGCCGGCGCGCTGCTGGTCAGCCTGCGCATCGCTTTTTTGTCGGCGGTTTTGGCCTGCGTCTTTGGGGTGCTGCTCTGCTTTGCCCTCGTTCAATGCCGGCAGACCCACGGGCCTCTGTTTTATCTGATTCGCCTGCCCATCCTGACGCCGCACGCGGTAGTGGCGGTGTTTGTGGTTAATCTCTTCTCCCAAACCGGGCTTTTTGCGCGTGCGGCCTTCGCGTTGGGGCTGATCAGCGACTACCCGCAGTTTCCCCAGCTGCTCTACACCCCCTCCTACACCGGGACGATTTTGGCCTACCTCTGGAAGGAGATTCCCTTTGTGGCCTACTTTGTGCTGGCGCTGATGTCCAGCGTCAGCTCTACCCTGGGGGAGGCGGCGGAAAATCTGGGAGCCTCGCCGGTCCGCAGCTTTTTTGAAATCACTCTGCCGCTCTCGCTGCCGGCCATTTTAAAAGCGTTTCTCATCATCTTCATCTTTGCCTTTGGCGGGTACGAGCTGCCGTTTCTGCTGGGCAGCACCCTGCCCAAGGCGCTGCCGGTGCAGGCGTATCTGAGCTACCAAAGCCCCGATCTGCTGCTGCGCCCCTACGCGATGGCAATGAATGGGGTCATCCTGCTGCTCTCCTGCTCGATGGCGCTGCTGTACGCCCTGCTGACCGCCCGGCTTTCCAAACGGATTGGAGGTGGCAGACAAGGATGAAGCGCACAAACCACCCCTTGCTGCGGCTGATTCTGGTGCTTGCCGCCGCCATCATTCTGGTGCCGGTGGCGGTGCTGCTGCTCTGGAGCGTCACCGGGCGCTGGCCCTGGCCCAACCTGCTGCCCGAAAGCTACACCCTGCGCACCGTGCAGGAGCTGCTGTTCGGCTCGGCCAACTTACCAGCACTGCTGTGGAGCAGCATCTCGCTCTCCGCCATCGTCGCGCTGCTGAGCACCGCTACCGGCCTGCTCACTGCACGCGCCACCGAGCTGTACTCCTTCCGGGGAAAAGCCCTGGTTCATCTGGGCTCCATCCTGCCACTGCTGGTGCCGGGCACCGTCTTTGCAATGGGCATCCAGATCACGCTGATTCGAATGGGATTGTCCGACACGATGGCCGGGGTCGTGCTGGTCCACCTGATCTGCGCTGCCCCCTACTCCATCACCATCCTCACCGACGTCACCCGCGCTTTAGGCAGCCGGTATGAGGAACAGGCGGCGGTGCTGGGCGCTGCGCCGCTGCGCGCCTTCTGGGAGGTCAGCTTCCCCGCCTTGCTGCCGGGCATCCTCTCCTCCTTTTCGATGGCGTTCATCATCTCCTACAGCCAGTACTTCACCACCCTGATGGTGGGCGGCGGCAGGGTGAAGACCATTTCGCTGGTGCTGGTGCCCTATATCCAAAGCGGTGACCGCGCGCTTTCCTCCATCTATTCCGCGGCGTTTGTCGGGAGCGCGCTGCTGGTTTTTTTGATCTTTGAAGCCTTTATCCGCCGCTGTACGAAAGGACGTGCCTAATGCTGCTGCAACTTTGCGGCCTGACGGTCGCGCTGCAAAACGAAACGATTCTCTCCGACCTCTCCCTCTCGGTGCAGAAGGGGGAGTTTCTTGCCCTGCTCGGCCCGTCCGGCTGCGGCAAAAGCACCCTGCTCAAGTCGATTGCGGGCATTGTCCCCCTCCAACAGGGGCAGGTTATTCTGGACGGGCAGGACATTACCCGCACCCCTGTCCACAAGCGCGGGACGGTCATCCTGTTTCAGGAGATGCGGCTATTTCCCAACATGACGGTGCTGGAAAACGTCGCCTTTCCTCTAAAAATGCAGGGCATCGGCAAAACCCAGCGGCTCAAGCAGGCAGAGGCTTTCCTGCAGCAGGTGCAGATGGGCAGATACAGCCGGCGGCGGGTCTATGAGCTCTCCGGCGGGCAGCAGCAGCGGGTCGCGCTGGCCCGCGCTCTGGCGGCGCAGCCGAGGGTGCTGCTGCTGGACGAACCCTTCTCTGCCCTGGACGAAAACCTGCGCGGCGAGATGCGCGCGCTGGTTACCCAGCTGCACCGCAGCCTTGGGATGACGACGGTGCTGGTCACCCACGACCGCGCCGAAGCCCTCTCGATGGCCGACCGGGTGGCGGTGATGTTTGGCGGGCAGATCGCCCAGACCGGCACGCCGCAGGAAGTCTATGACCATCCGGTCAACCGGCGGGTAGCCGACTACTTTGGAGACTGCGTCTACCTGAGCGGGCAGATCAGCGACCATCTTTTCTGCTGCGAACAGCTGCCCTTTGCCGTCCCCGCCCCCTCCCTGCCAGACGGCCGGTACGAGATGATGCTGCGCTGTTCGGCCCTGCACCCGGGACAGGAGGGAGATTTTGCCGTAGAGGTAAGGGACATCCAGTTCCAGGGTGCGCAGACCGCCGTCACCTTTTGCCACCATTCCCTTACCTTTCAAAAAGCCTTTGAACGGCGCCCCGACTGGAAGGTGGGCGACCGGCTCTCCTGCAAGCTGGACTGCTCGGGGGCAGTATTTTTCTTACAGGATTAAAAGAAAAGGACAGCAGCCGCTGTCCTTTTCTTTTATAATACAATCTCCGGATTTTCCCGCGGCATCCAAGCGTTGAGCAGTTCGACCTCGACCTTCTGCGCGTCCGGGTCGACCGGTGTTTGCAGCGGCGCATAGCGGGGGCGAATGCCATGCGGGCCTTTCTCTTCTTTATCGCCGCTCATTCCCAGCTCGGTATCTCCGTTGCGTGTCGGAACTAGGCTGTTCAGATAGGGCCGGTCATAGAAGTCGAGCTGGATGTCCTCCTCGCTTTCGTAAACAATCAGCGGCAGGCATTTACCTTTAGGACAGAGTTTTGCAGCGGTTCGTTCCCACGACCATTTGAGCTGCCGCAATTCCTCCTCCGAACATTTTCCACTTTCCTTCCAGTCGCGAATTCTCTCCTCCTGGTCGCTCCACAAATCATAGAGCTGCACCTGCTCGATCCAGAATTTATGCTCGCTGCCCTCGATGGTGCAGGTATAGGCGCGCTCCTTCATCCCCACCGGGAGGGTCATGCGCTTGCGCGCAGCGACCCGCTCGCTTTTCTTTCCCGGAATCAGGCGCACCGGCTCATTCGGATTTTGGGAGGCCTCTTTAGCCAGCGGCAGCAGCTCCTGCCAGGGAATGTCGAGGTTTAAAAAGTGCAGATAGAGATGGGAAAACTCCCCGCCCATCTGCCCGGCCTTGACGCCGGCTTTGAGAAAACGCGCGATGAGCAGCGTTTCTTCCTCCCCGATGCTGTTACCGGAACCGCCGACAACTTCGATTTCTCTCTTTCCAAGACTGATTTTGGAAAGAGAGTCCAGCAGGGACGGCCGGTGGCAGGGCCCTTGCTGTTTTTGGGTCAGCATCTGGCGGTAGGTCTGCGGACGGCTGCGGCGAGGGCGGGTTTCTTCCGCCTCCCAATCCTCCTGATAGTCCAGGCTATCAAAGGTGAGGGCGGCAAGGCGGGGATTTTTCTCCTCCTCATCCGGCGGCAGAAAACCCAGCAGCTGCAGTTCCCGCTCGTCGCGCGAGGCAAAAAAGCGGTCAAGCGGAACAAGCGTCTCCTCCTGCGGGAGGGAAAGAATCTGCTGGAGCAAAGAAAGTCGCATAGCATAAAACCTCCTTTTTTTGAACCGAGCCGCAAAGAAGCGGCTTTCGGATTTGCTTTCGACCATTATAGCACCAATTGTCCGGTAATTCCAGCCTTTTGAAAAAATCGGTGTGTCTTTTTTCTCCCAGATGTGATAAAATGAAAACAAGAAAGTGCTTTTGGAAGGGGGAAACGCACATGTTGACCGACTTGTTGGAACTGCTTTTGGACGTCAGCATCTGGGAGGCAGACAATCCCCGTATCTCTACAAGGAGGCATCGCATTTTCCAGGGCATTCTCCTACTCTTTTTGCTTGTATTTTTGGCGGTGGATGGGTTGTTACTGTATGTAGGAATCGTCAGTTCCAACGGCAAGCTGATTCTTTGTGGCATCTTCTTGCTTGCCTGCATCGCCATCATCTACAGAGCTGTTCATAAAAAGAAAAAGAACCGTCGGCGATAACAAAGAGGAGAGGGCAAATGCCCTCTCCTCTTTTGTTGCTCACAGACAATTTTGTGCTGTAGTTTTGATCTACCCCACGGCCCATGGAAAACAACCTATTATGGAAATACTTCCGCAAGGTGTCGGAGGTGTTTCTACCCACGCCCTTCGCACGGAGGGCAACAGGGCAAATTCTCTCTTTCCGCGCTCCCGGACAGATTTCTACCCACGCCCTCCGCACAGAGGGCGACATCAGGCCACAATTGAGCTTGGAGACAAGCTACAATTTCTACCCACGCCCTCCGCACGGCGGCACGACAGGCCGCGCAACACGCCAGCATTTCTACCCACGCCCTCCACATGGATGGCGACACAAAGCAGAAAAGGCACAGGCCAAAATCCCCTTTCTATCCACGCCCTCCACACGGAGGGCGACTGTATCCCGGCAGAGATTCCCCTTGTCGATTGGGATTTCTACCAACGTCCTCCACGCGGAGGGCGACAGTCAGCCATCAACCGGTGCAGGCTCATGCCGCGATTTCTATCCACACCCTCACGCGGAGGGTGACAGCGGGAGCGGTGGGCTATCGTGGAGGCTCTGGGATTTCTACCCACGCCCCTACACGGAGGGCGACCAAAAGAAAAAGTCCTCTGCGGTCTTTCGGAGAATTTCTAGCCACGCCCTCCACGCGGAGGGCGACACGCACACCCGCAGCGTACCCAGATGGTCGGTCAAAATTTCTACCCACACCCTCCACACGGAGGGCGACCTTGCAACCTCGTCATTGACTACCAGGTGCGGATTATTTCTACCCACGCCCTCCACGCAGAAGGGGAACAGAAATCCACAAGCAAACGCTCCCTTTCCGCGAGGTAGCAACTGCCGCTTCATAGAATCTACCCACGCGAATTGGGTGCAGGCTCAGCCTGCCTAGCAGGTGGCGCCGCCGACCAGATGGAGCTTAGCGCCGATGATCTCGTCCTTGCGGGAGAGAATGTCGTCGCTGAGTAGCTGCTGCTGCACATTCTCAAATCCAAGGCGCTCGATGGTGTCGGAGAATCGTTCGCCGGTCTTGCCCTGCTCGCGGAAGAGCAAGATTGCCTTCTCGATGATGCTCAGCACTTCCTCCTCCGAGGTGAATACCGGGTCAAGCGGCTGACCCTGTGCAACCTTCTTGCCCCAGCGTCCGCCAATGTAGACACGGTAGCCGTACTGGCCGTCCGGCATTGCCTTGAACGGGCACTTGGTGACACAGCGTCCGCAGTTATTGCAGATGTCCTTGTCGATCTGCAGCATGCCGTCGACCACCTTCGCCGCGCCGACCGGGCAGTTGTTCTCGACCTGGCAGACCTTGCAGCCGCGGCAGAGCTCCGCATTAAACTGCGGGATGCGCTGGCCGACGATGCCCAGGTCGTTGAGGTTCGGTTTGACGCAGTTGTTCGGGCATCCGCCGACCGCAATCTTAAACTTGTGCGGCAGCTTGACGCTCTCGTAGCCCTTGTAGAAGCGCTCGTGAATCTTCTGGGACAGATCGAAGCTGTCGAGCAGGCCGTACTGGCAGGTGGTTCCCTTGCAGGCCACAACCGGACGAACCTTCGAGCCGGTGCCGCCGGTCTCCAGACCCGCCTCCGCTACAAAGGCGCGCAGGTCGTCGATCTTATCGTATGGAACACCGCGAATCTCGATGGTCAGTCGGGAGGTCATCTCGATCTCGCCGCTGCCGAACAGACGGGCCGCCTCGGTGATGCACTGGCTCTCCTCCGCGGTGATCTTGCCGTTGCGGGTGATGATGCGCGCGTTGAAGCAGTCGGTTCCCTTGTTATGTAAGAAGCCCCACGCCTTGACCCGCTTGATGTCCTCGGCGCTGACGGTGACCTTGCCCTCCTGCTTTGGCATCTGGTTGACGGTCAGGCCGCCCTCCAGCACCTTGGTGTTGGTGTAGCCGAAGTGGCGCAGGCGGTTCTGCAGCAGGTAGGCGCGCTTGCCCTTGTCGCAGACCAGCAGCAGCTTTTCTTCCTTGCCCAGGCCCTTGACCTCGCCGTTGACGGCGGTGAGATCGACGTAAGGCGCGCCAGAAATCTTCGGCAGCAGGGCAGTGTCGATGATGCGGTAGTCCGCCGCCTTGCCCTGCATAAATTCGATTGGGGTAAAGGTGTCCACCCTGCCGTCCATCTTGTTTTTGAGCACATTGATGGCGGTGACAAACGGGTGAATCGCGGTCGAGAACGGCGGCGCATAGGCCATGTCCATGTTCTGCAGCTGGTCGACGGCGGCGCCCATGGTCAGCGCAACAACGCCGACGTCGGTCACCTTGTCGACCGCACCGCTGCCCAGTACCTGTACACCCAGCAGCTTGCGGGAAACTTTGTCCGCAATCAGCTTAATGATGAAGGTGCTGGCACCCGGATAGTAGTGCGCCTTGTCGTCGACAACCGAGACGGCCGAAACGACGTCGTAGCCAGCCTTGCGCGCGGCCTCCTCGTTTAAGCCGGTGCGGCCGCCGTTGAGCTCTGGGAGCTTGACCACCGCAGTGCCCAAGACGCCCGGGAAATTGCTGTCCTCGCCGCAGAGAGCCTCGGCAAGAGTGCGGCCCTCCATGTTTGCGGAGGAACCCATCGGGGCCCAGGTGCGCTCGCCGGTGATGCGGTTCACAACACTGACGCAGTCGCCCGCCGCCCATACGTGCTTTAGGCTGGTCTTCATCTGGCTGTCGACCACGATGGTGCCGTTCGGCATCATCTCAAGGCCGGTGCTCTTGAGGAAGGCGGTGTTGGCGCGGATGCCCAGCGACATCACGACAACGTCCGCCTTAATCTCGCCGTCCGGCACGCGGATACCCTCCGCCTTGGATTCGCCGAGCACCGCTTCCAGGCGGGTGTTCAGGCGAACCTTGATTCCCTTGCTCTCCAAATGACGTCTGGCATAGTCGGCCATGTCTTTATCAAAGCCCGGCATGATCTGGTCGGCCATGTCGATGACGGTGACCGCAAGGCCCTTCTGCATCAGGTTTTCCGCAACCTCCAGGCCGATGAAGCCGCCGCCGGCAACAACCGCGCGCTTGGCTCCGGTCTGCTCCAGATACTCCCGAAGCTCGATGGCGTCCTGCGGGGTGCGCATGGTGAAAACGCCCGGCAACGAAACGCCCGACAACGGCGGCACAATGGAGGAAGCGCCGCAGGCGATGATGCACTCGTCATAGTCGTAGTTTTCCTGCACGCCGGTGCGCAGATTGTGGGCAGTCAGCTCCTTTTTCTGCGCGTCCAGGGTGGTGACCTCGCGCTCCACCAGCACTTTAGCGCCGGTGAGGGCGGTGAATTTCGCCGGTGTATTGACGATCAAATTCTCCTTTTCCGGAATCAGCCCGCCGACATAGTACGGCAGTCCGCAACCCGCGTAGGAGATGTCCTTCCCCTTGGTCAGAATGGTGACGTCCGCAGCCGGATTGAGGCGTTTGAGCTTCGCCGCAGCCTTGGTTCCGGCAGCTACGCCGCCAACAATCAATATTTTCATCAGTTGACCTCTCTTTCTTTTCACAAGCGCTCCCATGAGCAGCGCCATAAGGTCCTTTTTTCGTTCCTTCTTTTTTATTATACTATGTTTTTGGGGGGAATGGTAGGGCTCCTGCAAATTTTTTATTTTCTTCCTGCAAATCCACATTTTTTCAAAAAGGGGAGCTCCCGAAAAAAGGCAGCTCCCCTTTTTTATTTTGTTTGTTGAAACTGTCGCTCCAACTCCTCAAACCGTTCATCCTCCACCAGGAAACCGGCTTCCCCGCTCTCGCGGATGCTTTTTAGGATGGTGCCGGTCAGCAACGCACCCAGCTCGGTGACCTCCCCTTTCTGCTGGATGTCCCGGTAGAGCAGCGTATCTGCAAGCTTCCAGTCCTGCCCCATCAGCGAGAACATCTTGTCGAGCAGTTCAAAGCAGCGCTCCTTGTCCTGCTCCACAATCGCAAGCTGCAGATAGGGGGAATAGCGGTTGTACTCCCACAGCTCGAACACCTCCGCGCCCTTGGAGCTGATGTCGGCCAGCCGCTTCGCGTCCTCCATCTTCCCCTCCCGAACCGCAATGTCCATCAGGGAAAGCAAACACCCCATCACCTGATTGTTCATTGTGTAGTAAATTTTCTTTTCCAGGATTTCCCTGGCTTTCGCGTACTCCTTTTGCGCAATATAAAGAGTTGCCTGCAGCTCCTCCACATCAGTCCGACGGCGCTTTGGCAGCTCGTCCAGCAGCTGCTGTGCTTGCTCAAAGCGCTCCCCTGCAATGCAGTCGGAGATGGTCATGCTGTAAGCTCTCTGACGGACATCCTCATCCTCGCTGTTGAGCAGCCGACGGTAAATGCGGTCAATCTCCTCCCGGTAGGGTTGCTGCTCCTCCTGCGGGACCGCGAGGATGACCATCCCACCCTTGAGGATTCCCCCTATCATGCTCAGCAGCCGGTCACAGTTGGGGTACTCCCGCACCCGCTGCATGGCAAGGGCAAAGCCTGCCGCAAAGCCCTCCTGCTGCATCTTGTAGAACACTTCATTGGCAAAGGCTGCAATCTCCTCATCGCTCAGGTCCTCCTGAAAGCACAGCAGGGTGTTCAGATCCACCCCCAGCAGCCTTGCCAGCGCTGGCAGCAAGGTGATGTCGGGGTAGCAGCTGCCGGTTTCCCAAAGTTAAAGATATGGATACAGGTTAATCAATTTTGCCGATAAAGCGGTAGTAAATCTCAATCTCCTGATCTCGCATCCCATCCGCACTTTTAATGGCCTCGTGAATGACGATTTTTTCAATCAGGGTATTGAGAAGTTCAGCGGTCAGTTCTGTGGGATTGGCGTACTGCTTGATGAGAGCGACCCACTTTTCGG
>PPYE01432750.1_pt1 | contig 31227 bp, 31 predicted proteins | sample 1559881 | NCBI WGS metagenome assembly PPYE01 (sample SAMN08240022, study PRJNA423297) | Human gut metagenome, whole genome shotgun sequencing project. | reverse complement strand
CTGCAGGCCATGCCCGATACCTGCACCGTGGCCGAGGCCAGCAAGGCTGCCGCTTCGGCGATGCTGCGCGGCGCGCGGGGCAACTCCGGCGTTATCACAAGCCTTTTGTTCCGCGGCTTCTCGAAGGCTTTGCAGGGCAAGCAGACCGCCGAAGCAAAAGACCTGGCCAACGCCCTCAAGATGGGTGTTGACGCGGCTTACAAAGCGGTTATGAAGCCGACCGAAGGCACGATTTTGACCGTCACCCGCCTGGCGGCCGAAGCAGCCGAGGCCTCGACCGCGACCGAAGTGCCAGCCCTCTGGGCAGAGGTCATGGAAGCCGGCCAGAAGGCGCTGGACGATACCCCCAACCTGCTGCCGGTGCTCAAAAAAGCCGGCGTGGTTGACGCCGGCGGCCAGGGCATCCTGCTCGTCTTCGCCGGTATGCAGCAGGTATTTGACGGCCGCGGCATCATCGCAGGCGAGGAAGTCGCCCCGAAGCCGAAGCTCAACAGCGACGCCGCCGGCAAAGGCGTCTTCACCGATGATCTGATGAAGGTCGAGGATATCAAGAACGGCTACTGCACCCAGTTCCTCGTCCACAAGAATACCGACGCCTCGATCGCCAAGCTGCGCGCCTTCCTCGAATCGAACGGCGATTCGGTTGTCGTGATTGAGGACGATGATGTCGCCAACTGCCACGTCCACACCGCCGACCCCGGCGTCATGCTGAGCGAGGCGATCAAGTACGGCTACCTGACCAACTTCAAGATCGAGAATATGCACGAGCAGTTCCTCGCCCGCCAGAAGCAGGGCAAGGGGCTTGAAAAGCAGGCTGCGGCCGAGGAACAGGCCGCCGCCGGCGAGCAGTTCGTCTACGCCGCCGTAGACCCCGAGCGCACCTACGGCTTTGTCGCGGTTGCGGCCGGCGAAGGGCTCAAGGCCGTGTTCGGTGATCTCGGCGTCGATGCCGTCGTCTCGGGCGGGCAGACGATGAACCCCGCGACCGAGGATATCCTTGCCGCAATCCAGAGCGTGCCGGCCAAAACGGTGCTGGTGCTGCCCAACAACAAAAACATCATCATGGCGGCCGAGCAGGCGCAGAAGCTCGCTGACCGCAAGGTCATTGTGCTGCCCACCCGCACCGTGCCCCAAGGCATGACCGCGATGCTGAACTTTGACCCCGAGGCCGACCCTGAAGCGAACGCCGTCAACATGATGGCGGCTGCCGATAAGGTCGCCACCGGCCTCATCACCTACGCCGCGCGGGACAGCGAGTATGACGGCAAGGCAATCAAGAAGGGTGAGATCATGGCGCTGGAAAACGGCAAGATCGTCGCGACCGGTTCCGATATTACCAAGATGACCTACCGCCTGGCCCGCAGCATGCGCAAGAAGGATACCCAGTTCATCACGGTTATCTCGGGCTGTGATGTCAGCGAAGAGGATGCTGAACGCACAACCGAGCTGGTTCAAGCCAAGTGCGGCGGCAACATTGAAGTCAGCCACATCAGCGGCGGCCAGCCGGTGTATTACTACATGATTTCGGTGGAGTAAGGCGCGCGCCGCTCCCCGCATAAAGGACGAATCCGGCGCAGGATCACGCAGCGCGCCGTATTCGTCCTTTTCTGATAGGGGGCAATAGAGGATAGACAGCCCCGGCCACCTGCGCTACGACCGCCGGCCGCGGCAGGCGGCGCGCTGGTTGGTGTCATTGCTACAATTTCCGAAGAAAGGAGGCCCCGCAATGGCGTCGCTGGATGACTCGGTACAATATATCAAGGGCGTCGGCCCGGCGTTTGCCAAAAAGTTTGAAAAGCTCGGCATCCGCACCGTGCGGGACCTGCTTCTCCACTACCCGCGCCGCTATATCGACTACACCCAGCCCTACACGGTCACCGCCGCGCCCTACGATATCGACTGCTGCGTCCGCGCGACGGTGCTTGAGTGGGAAGGGGACCGCCGCATCAAGGGCGGCCGGGTGCTGACCCGGGTGCTCGCGGCCGACGATTCGGGCGTGCTGGCCCTCTCCTGGTTCAACGCGCCCTATGCCGCGCAGAACCTGAAAATCGGGGAGAGCTACTATTTTGAAGGCCGGGTCGGTGGCATGATGACCCGGCGGGAGATGCTGCACCCGCTGGTGCGCACCGAGGCCCAGGTGGCCGAAAGCCCGCTGCTGCCGGTCTACGGCGCAACCGAGGGCCTGCCCCCGGCCCGCATCGCCCGCTGCGTGGCGGCGGTGCTGGGCCAGGCGGCCGACCTGCCCGACCCGCTGCCCCCCGAACTGCTGACGAAATACCGGATGCCGGATAAGGCTGCGGCTGTGCGGGCCATCCACGCCCCGCACAGTGTGGGGGAGGCGAACGCCGCCCGCCGCCGCCTGATTTTTGAGGAACTGTATGTGCTGCAGCTCGGCATCTTTCTCTTGCGCAGCCACGGCCGGCGGTCGGTCGGCGCGCCGATGCACCCGCTGGATCTGGGCCCCTTCTGGCGCAGCCTGCCCTTTGCGCCAACCGGCGCGCAGCGCCGCGCGGCCGAGGAGATCGCCGGTGACCTTTGCGGCAAAACCCCGATGAACCGGCTGCTGCAGGGGGATGTGGGCAGCGGCAAAACGCTGGTGGCGGCCGCGGCTATCTGGTTTGCGGCCCAAAACGGCTGGCAGAGCGCCCTGCTGGCTCCGACCGAAATTCTGGCCCGCCAGCACGCGGCCACGCTGGCCGACCGGCTCGAGCCCTTCGGGGTCAACGTCACGCTGCTCGTCGGCGGCATGAAAGCGGCCGAGCGCCGCGTCGCCCTCGCCGCCATTGCGGACGGCCGCGCCGGGCTCGTCGTCGGCACCCACGCGGTGCTGACCGACCAGGTCGTGTTCAAAAACCTCGGCCTTGCAATCGTTGATGAACAGCATCGCTTCGGCGTGCGCCAGCGCGGGATTCTGGCCGGCAAAGCCAAAAGCCCGCACCTGCTGGTTATGAGCGCAACTCCGATCCCGCGCACCCTCGGCCTTTTGCTCTACGGCGATCTCGATATCTCGGTGCTGGATGAACTGCCGCCCGGCCGCCAGCCGGTCAAGACCTGGTTTATCACCGGGCGTAAGCGGCGGGATATGTACGGCTTTCTTGATCAGCAGATCGCAGCCGGCCACCAGGTATACATCGTCTGTCCGGCCATTGAGGAAAACGAGCTCGACGCCGGGATGCAGGCGGTCAAGCAGTATTATGCCGATACGGCCTGCGCGCTGCTGCCGCACCGGCGGATCGGGCTGTTGCACGGCAAACTCAAGCCGAAGGAAAAGGACGAGATTATGGCCAAATTCAAGGCCGGCGATCTCGATGTGCTCGTCTCGACCACCGTCATCGAGGTCGGGGTTGACGTGCCGAACGCGACGGTCATGGTCATCGAAAACGCCGAGCGGTTCGGCCTTTCGGCGCTGCACCAGCTGCGCGGCCGGGTCGGGCGCGGGGCGGCGCAGTCCTGCTGTATCCTGATCTCGGATAACGAGAACCAGTCCGTGCGGGATCGGCTGCACTTCCTCTGCCGCACCGCGGACGGGTTCGAGATCGCCAAATATGACCTGGAAACCCGCGGCCCCGGCGATTTCTTCGGCGAAGCGCAGCACGGCCTGCCCGCCTTGCAGGTTGCGAACCTGGTGCAGGATACCCGCACGCTGAAGGTGGCCCAGCAGGAGGCCAAAGCTCTGCTTGCGGCCGATCCGAACCTTGCCGCGCCGGAGCACCACGCCCTTTCGGACGAGGTGGAACGCCTGTTTTCGACCGCCGGCGCGATGAATTAGCGAGGATTTGGCACGCAAAATGCTTTTCATTCGCCTGTAAGTTTGGTATACTACTTTTGTACAATCTTCTGCGCGCCCGGCTTTGGTGCCGCGGCGCGCCCACCAAGGAACTCTGCCCATGCTGCATACACTCAAAAAAATCTTCGCGGCCGCGCTGGCGGTCGTGCTGCTGGCGCCGGCGCTGGCCACCCCCGCGGCGGCTATGTCCGGCTATGACCCGGATTTTGAGGTTACGGCCGAGGCTGCCTACATCGTCAACCTCGATACCAACCTCGTCGTCTACGAGAAAAACAGCGAAACCCCGCTTGTCGCCGGCAGCCTGACCAAATTGATGACAATGATCCTGCTGCTCAAAAACTATCAGGACCAGCTCGATACCATCACGGTCACCGCGCCGGGGTATATCTATGATTATCTCTACGGCAAGGGGGCTTCCAGTGCTGACATTCGCCGCGGCGAAACCCACACCCTGCGCACGCTGCTCTATGCGATGGAGGTGCAGTCAGGCAACGAAGCCGCCTACATCGTGGCCGACTATATGGGCGGCGGCAGCATCGATAACTTTGTTGCAATGATGAACGCGGAGGCAGAAGCCATCGGCTGCACCGGCACCACCTTCACCGACCCCTGCGGCCTGGACGAAGGCAACATCACGACGGCGCGGGATTCCTACCTGCTGCTGCGCGCTGCGATGGAGTATGACGCTTTTGTCGAGGCAGCTGGTGTCTACACCTGGCAGGTACCGCAGTCGAGCGCCCACGATGCACCCTATACGATTATCAGCACCAATCGGATGATCTCCTCGGCCAGCGAGCTCTACCGTTCCTACACCCAGGGAGGCAAAACCGGCTCGCTTTCGTCCGGCTGGCAGAACTTTGCCAGCTGGCACACCCAGGACGGCGAAACCTACATCAGCGTGCTCCTGCACTCGTCGGACGAGATCGGAACCACCCCGGCCGAGATCGAGACCGGCCAGCTCATGGACTGGGTCTTTGCCACCTTCGGCGTCGGCGCGGCGCTTGATACCACCCAGCCGATTTCGGAACTGCCGGTCCGCTATGCCACCGAGGCCGAGAGCGTCATGCTTTACCCGGTTGACAACATGATGACCCTGCTGCCGCGGGAAGGCGGCGCCGCCGTGACCGAGCAGACCTTCAACCTGCCCGAAAGCCTTGCCGCGCCGGTCACCCAGGGCGAGGTTGTCGGCAGCGTGACGATTTCGATCGAAGGGGAGGAGGTCGGCACCGTCGATCTGATCGCCGGCAGCAACGTCTCCCGCAACCAGGTGCTCTACACCCTGTCCCGGGTGGGCGAGTTTTTCAGCTCGACCTACTTCAAGGTCGTCGTCATCCTCACGATGGTCACGGTGGCGATCTACGCCTTTGTCTGGGTGGCGGCGATGCTCATCGCCCTCAACGAAGAAGGGAAGCGCAAGCGCGGCTGACCCCTGCGCTTTTTATACCGGATACACCCCACAAAAGGAGCCATGCCCTATGCTGGATATCAAACGCAACCTGACCACCATGACCGATTTTTATGAGCTGACTATGTCCAACGGCTATTTTGAGCAGGGCTACAAGGACAAGATCGCGGTCTTTGATATGTTCTTCCGCCGTGTGCCGGATGGCGGCGGCTACGCGATCATGGCCGGCCTGCAGCAGTTCATCGACGCGGTCGATAACCTCCGCTTTACCGAGGAGGACATCACCTACCTGCGAGGCACCGGGATGTTCAGCGAACCCTTCCTCGATTACCTCGCCCACTTTGAGCTGCACTGCAACATCTGGGCGATCGAGGAGGGCGTGCCGATCTTCCCGCAGGAGCCGATCGTCACGGTCGAGGGCCCGGCCATCGAGTGCCAGCTGCTCGAAACGCTGCTGCTGGTCACCTTCAACCACCAGTGCCTGATTGCGACCAAGTCCAACCGGATTGTGCGGGCCGCCTCCGGCCGGCCGGTCATGGAATTCGGCGCCCGCCGCGCCCAAGGCTACGACGCCGCCTATTTCGGCGCGCGGGCGGCCTACATCGGCGGCTGCGGGTCAACCTCCTGCGTGATGGCGGCGCGGGATTTCGGCATCCCGGCTTCGGGCACGATGGCCCATTCCTGGGTGCAGATGTTCCCAAGCGAGTACGAGGCGTTCAAAGCTTACGCCGAACTCTACCCCGACGCCTGTGTGCTGCTGGTCGATACCTACAACGTGCTGCGCCACGGCGTGCCGGACGCCATCAAGGTGTTTGACGAGGTGCTCAAGCCGATGGGCAAGCGCCCCAAGGGCATCCGCATCGATTCGGGCGATATCGCCTATCTTTCGAAAAAAGCCCGCCGTATGCTCGACGAAGCCGGCTACCCCGACTGCACGATCACGGCCTCCAACTCGCTCGACGAATACCTCGTGCGGGATCTCATCATGCAGGGGGCCCGGGTAGACAGCTTTGGCATCGGCGAGAATATGATTACCGCCAAGAGCGAGCCGGTCTTTGGCGGCGTCTACAAGCTCGCCGCCGTCAAGGAGGAGGACGGCAGCTACGCCCCCAAGATGAAGCTCAGCGAATCGGCCGAAAAGGTCACGATCCCCGGGCTTAAAAAGGTCTGGCGCATCTATGACGAGGACGGCAAGGCGATGGCCGACCTCATCACGCTGGCCGATGAAACGGTGGAAACCAAACACGGCATCACGCTGTTTGACCCTGTCGAAACCTGGAAGGAGCGCACCTATGTGAACTGCACTGCCCGCTGCCTTTCCACCCCGATCTATCGCGCAGGAGAGCGGGTTTATACCTCGCCCAGCCTTGCGGACATCCGCAAATACTGCAAGGCCCAGGTCAATACGCTGTGGGACGAGGTCAAGCGTTTTGAAAACCCGCACCGCTATTATGTTGACCTTTCGCAGAAGCTTTGGGATACCCGCAGTGATTTGCTGAAAAAACTTTCGAAATAGCCCTGGCGATTCATGACAAAATGATTACAACCGCCCCTTCCTGCACAAACTAAGCCCAATGGTCGGATAGTTTTGCACGGAAGGGGCGTTATTTGTGATGCGTTCGGCACAAACCCGCTGGGAGATGACCGCGCTGTTCCTGCTGGGGGGCGTCGGCTACCTGGCGCTTGAACTGGCATGGCGCGGTATGACCCACTGGTCCATGTTCTGGGCGGGCGGGGGATGCCTCTGCCTGCTCCAGGCCCTGGCCCGTGGCCCGGTGCGCGCGCTGCCGGCACAGGCGGGGCTGGGCACGGCTGGAGTTTGCGTGATAGAGCTCACGATCGGGGTGCTGACAAGGGGGATGGGTCTTGAAATCTGGGACTACAGCGCCGAATGGGGGAATGTAGCGGGTCTGATCTGCCCCAAATACACCTTGCTGTGGTATCTGCTCTGCCTGTGGCTGCTTGGCGTGATGCGGCTGCTGCAGCGTTGGACTGCTCTGCCACAAAAGACCTATAAACAGGACTGCACTTGCCCGGCTGAAGCTTGATCGTCCGTTTTATGCCCCTTTTGTTCTGGTATACTGGAACCAGAACAAAGAAAGGCAGGCGGTAAACGTGAGTACCCAGTTCAAACATGTCAACGGTCACATTGAAGTGTATTCCTATGAAGGCGAGTTCCTTTTCTCCGCCGATACAATGGAGGAAGCCTGGCGAGAACTGTGCGCCTGATGCACACAGTTGTGGAATAGATGTAGACAAAATAACGAAAATGTTGAAAATAATACAAATATAATTTGTAGATTTGTACAAAGTGCGGATTGTATTGCAAGCCCTAACCGTGTATACTAAAGACAGAAAGAGGGGCCGGGCATAAGGCCGTGGCCCCGGCTTGGAACCGTGAAAGGGAGGTCGCCAGCATGAAACTGCACACGATTATGAATTGGATGCGCGGGGTCATTCAGCGCGATGAGCCGTATGATCTGCCCGAGAATGTCTACAACGACATTATGCCGTCGGGGGTTCATGAATTCCCGCGTTCAAAGTTCTAAGGGGCAGGGCTTTTATCCCCAGCCGCATGGAAAGAATGCAGCGGGGAACAGTGTGGGCCCAATGCCGAGCCGCCGGCGGGAAACCGGCGGCTTTCTGTTTTTGCACAGGCCAAATGGCAGGAATCTTGCCGTTTGGCCTTGTTTTTTTTTCTGAAAACAGGTATGCTATAAAGGAAGCGCTCGCGCGCTGCTATGTTGGGAGGAGAATGATTGAATGAAACTGATCACCTTTACGGTGCCGTGCTATAATTCGGCGGCGTATATGGAGCACTGCATCCAAACCCTGCTGCCGGCCGGTGAGGAAGCGGAGATCATCCTGGTGGATGATGGCTCCAGCGATGAAACCGGCGCCATTGCGGACACCTGGGCTGAAAAGTACCCCACGATTATCCGGGCGATTCATCAGGAAAACGGCGGCCACGGGGAAGGCGTCAACCAGGGTATCCGCAACGCAAGCGGCCTCTACTTCAAGGTTGTCGATTCGGACGACTGGCTTGACGCTGACGCCCTGCAGAAGGTTATGACCAAACTGCGGGAATTTGCCGCGATGGAAACCCCGGTGGATCTTTTGCTCTGCAACTATGTGTATGAGCACACAGTGGACAACACCCACCACACCGTGCGCTATACGGGGATTCTGCCCGAAGACCGCCCCTTTACCTGGGCGGAGATCGGCCATTTCCCGCAGAGCCAGAATATCCTGATGCATTCGGTGATCTACCGCACCCAGGTTCTGCGTGACTGTGGCCTGCGGCTGCCCAAGCACACTTTTTATGTGGACAATATCTTCGTCTATCTGCCGCTGCCCCACTGCAAAAAGCTCTACTATCTTGATCTTGACCTCTACCGCTATTTCATCGGCCGCGAAGACCAGAGCGTGAATGAAAAGGTCATGCTCAAACGGGTGGATCAGCAGCTGCGGGTTACCAAGCTGATGATTACGGCGGTGGATCTCTACGCCTTGCCGCCGGAACAGAAAAAGCTGCGGGCGTACATGTTTAACTATCTCTCGATGATGATGACAATCTCGAGCGTTTTCCTGACCATGGATGGCGGCGCCGAAGCGCTGCAAAAGCGGGCGGAGCTTTGGCAATTCCTCAAACTGCATGACCGCCGTGTCTACAAGCGCTGCCGGCTTTCGGTGGCCGGTCTGTGCGATTTGCCGGGCAAGGGCGGCCGCGCCATCACCCTTTGGGGCTACCGGGTAGCGCAGAAGATTTTCAAATTTAACTGATAGACAGAACCCGAAGTGGCAGCCGGATAGTCCCTGCCCCGAAAGTAAACAAAAACCGGCCCTCAAAGCAAGCCAAACGGCTTCTTGTGAGGGCCGGTTTTTTGATGTACATTGGTTTCTGCGCCAGCCGTGCGCAAGCCCGTTTCACAGACGGGGTTGCATGGGGCGGGGCAGGTTGGCGCGCAGCGCGTCCAGCAGCATTTCGCGGTCATTGGGCAGTGTGCCGTCCATCACGGCGTTCAGCAAGGTATGCAGCGCATGGCCTACCTCCGGCCCGGGGTCAAGGCCGGCTTCCAGCGCATCGGCACCGTTCACGGCCAGCCGGTCCAGCCGCCAGCAGCCTTCGGCAGCCAGCGGTTCCAGCGCCTCGGCAAAGGCGGCTACTTCGGCCCGGCGGGCCGCCACCGCCTCGTTTTGGGCGTGGGCATCCAGGTCAGCCAGCTTCAGCCGGCACAAACGCCGAAGGAAGACAGGCCCGCGCCGGTGCAGCGCCTGCAAGGTTTCGGCCCGGCTGGCAGGCAGCGGCGCATCGTGCACGGACACCAGCGCCGGCACGCCGTCCCGAAGCCAGCGCGGCGCGCGCAGACGCTGCAAAATCAGCCGGGCCATCTGGGCGCCGCGCTGGTTGTGGCCGGGAAAGTGCGCGGCGCCGTCCGGCGTTTCGGTGCGGCAGAGCGGTTTGGCCAGATCATGCAGCAGCGTGGCCCAGCGAAGTACCTGCGGCCCGTGCGCGTCGCCGGCCGCGGCTAACGACGCAGTATCGGCAGCTGCCACCGCAACAGCCGTGTGCCGCCACACATCGTAACAGTGCCACCGCCCGGGCTGGGTGCAGCCGATGCAGGGCAGCACTTCGGGCAGCGCGCCGCCCAGAATTTCACCGCAATCAGCCAACACCCGCCCCACAGCGGGGCCGGCCAGCAGTTTGTCCAACTCGGTAAAAATCCGCTCCGGCGATACCTGCCGCACGCTGTCCCGGCAGCGCCGGGCGGCCGCGGCGGTGGGCGCGTCGAGTGCAAAATCCAGCTGGGCGGCAAACCGCACGGCACGCAGCACCCGCAGCGCGTCCTCGGCAAAGCGGGTATCAGGGTCCCCGACGCAGCGCAGCACCCCGGCGGCGAGGTCATCCTGCCCGCCAAACGGGTCAACAAGCCCTGCATCGGGCGTCCAGGCCATCGCGTTGACGGTAAAATCTCGCCGGGCCAGGTCCTCGCGCAGGCTGGGCACAAACTGTACGGCGTCGGGGTGGCGGCCGTCGCTGTAGGCGCCGTCCTGGCGGAAGGTCGTGATCTCCCAGCTGTGGCCGTCGAGCACCACGGCCACCGTGCCGTGCCGCTTGCCGTTCAGCAGCAGGCGGCGGCCGGCAAACAGCGCCTCGGTCTCGTCCGGCCGGGCGCTGGTGCAGATGTCCCAATCCTCCGGCGTGCGGCCCAGCAGGCTGTCGCGCACGCAGCCGCCCACCACATACGCCTGGTAGCCGGCCCCGTGCAGGGTATCCAGCAGCATACGCACGACCGGCGGCAAGTTTGGTTCCCGGGCAGGTTGCATGCCACAACCCTCCTTTCCGTGGCCCGGGTCAGGCAAACTGCCACTCCTCGTCCAGATTTACCACACAGGCCACACAGCCGCCCTGAGCCAGCAGGTCGGCGACTTTTTGGCGGGCGGCGGCTTCATCGCACATCCAGGTTACCAGGAAGTAGTTTTCGGCCGGTACCCCATAGTAGACCCAGCGCCCGTCGGTACGCACAAGATCGTCAAGGTGGTCAAGTTCCTCACCGTCGGTCAGGCCGGGGCCTTCCTCGGCATAGATCATTTCAGGGGAAACCTGCAGCATGTTGATGACGGTGATGCTGCTTTGGATATAGCTGTCGCGGTCGGTTCCCTGCAGTTCGGCCTGCCGCACGGGCCAGGCCGAGGCAAACGCCTTGATCAGCAGCTCCCGCACCTCAATCATCGAATCACCGGTTTTGTACATTGTGAATCCCTCCTCCTATGTATGAATACAGTATAACACGCGCGCCGCGCGGCCGCAACGGATTTTTGCCGCGGCAGCGGCGCAGCAAAAAGCAGCCCCTCTCTGCAGTGACAGAGAGGGGCTGCCAGGACTTTAAGCCGTCAGGCAGGCTGGGCGCTTACAGCTGCGGGCCAGCGGGCACAAGGGCCTTGCCGGCGGGGTTGCTTTCGTACTTGACGAAGTTCTTCTGGAAGCGGGAAGCCAGATCCTTGGCCTTGGTCTCCCACTCCGAAGCGTCAGCATAGGTGTCGCGCGGGTCAAGAATCTTCGGGTCAACGCCGGGCAGCTCGGTGGGAACTTCAAAATTGAAGTAGGGGATGGACTTGGTCGGGGCCGAGTTGATCGAACCGTCCAGGATCGCATCGATGATGCCGCGGGTATCCTTGATCGAGATACGCTTGCCGGTGCCGTTCCAGCCGGTGTTGACGAGGTAGGCCTTGGCGCCGCTCTGCTTCATGCGCTTGACGAGCTCCTCGGCATACTTGGTGGGATGCAGCTCGAGGAAGGCCTGGCCGAAGCAAGCAGAGAAGGTCGGGGTGGGCTCGGTGATGCCGCGCTCGGTGCCGGCCAGCTTGGCGGTGAAGCCGGACAGGAAGTAATACTCGGTCTGCTCCGGGGTCAGGATCGAAACCGGGGGCAGAACGCCGAACGCATCAGCCGAAAGGAAGATGACGTTCTTGGCGGCCGGAGCGGCGGAAACCGGACGCACGATCTTCTCGATGTGGTTGATCGGGTAGGAAACGCGGGTGTTCTCGGTCACGCTCTTGTCGTGGAAATCGATCTTGCCGTTTTCGTCCAGCGTGACGTTCTCGAGCAGGGCGTCGCGCTTGATCGCGTTGTAGATGTCGGGCTCGGACTCTTTGTCGAGGTCGATGACCTTGGCGTAGCAGCCGCCCTCAAAGTTAAAGACGCCGTTGTCGTCCCAGCCGTGCTCGTCATCGCCGATCAGCAGGCGCTTCGGGTCGGTGGAGAGGGTGGTCTTGCCGGTGCCGGACAGGCCGAAGAAGATGGCGGTGTTTTCGCCGTTCATATCGGTGTTGGCAGAGCAGTGCATCGAAGCAATGCCCTTGAGCGGCAGGTAGTAGTTCATCATCGAGAACATACCCTTCTTCATCTCGCCGCCGTACCAGGTGTTCAGGATGACCTGCTCGCGGTCGGTCAGGTTAAAGACAACCGCCGTCTCAGAGTTGAGGCCCAGCTCCTTGTAGTTCTCAACCTTGGCCTTGGAGGCGTTGTAGCAGACGAAATCGGGCTCGAAGTTTTCCAGTTCCTCGGCGGTGGGCTCGATGAACATATTCTTAACGAAGTGAGCCTGCCAGGCCACTTCCATGATAAAGCGGATGGCCATGCGGCTGTCCTTATTGGCGCCGCAGAACACGTCCATTACATACAGCTTCTTGTTGGAAAGCTCCTGCAAAGCCAGCTTCTTGCAGGCGTCCCAGGCTTCCTTCGAAGCGGGCTTGTTGTCGTTTTTGTACTCGGGGGTGGTCCACCACACAGTGTCCTTCGAGGTCTCGTCCATCACGATGAACTTGTCCTTGGGGGAACGGCCGGTGTAGATGCCGGTCATAACATTGACGGCGCCCAGCTCGCTGACCTGGCCCTTTTCATAGCCTTCCAGCTCGGGTTTGGTCTCCTCTTCGAACAGCATTTCATACGAGGGATTGTACACGATCTCGGTGGTACCGGTGATCCCGTACTTTGTCAAATCAATGGTTTTCATTGGGGAAATACCTCCTTGTATCCCAGTATTTCGTTTACCATGACTAAGTATACCGTAATTCCCGAAAAACTGCAACGTCTGAAATGCATAGTTCCAGAAAAAAATTGAAAACAATTGGTGAACAAAACCAAAGAAAGCCTGCCCCAAAGGGGAAAATACCCGCCCGCGGGCCAAAATCCTACCATTCGGCCCGGAATTGTGCTATACTAAAGAAAACACGGGGCGGCCTGCGCTGCCCCGCAACCCAATACAGGAAAGGTGGAATCCCTATGCTGACCAATGAAACGCTGCACACCCTTGAAACGCGCCGCAGCTGCCGCGCCTATCAGGATCGCCCGGTTGACCCCGAAGCCCTTGCCGCCGTTGTGCGGGCCGGCACCTTTGCCCCCACCGGCATGGGCGGGCAGAGCCCGGTCATCGTCGTCGTGCAGGACAAAGCGACCCGGGACACACTCTCCCGCCTGAACGCCGCCGTTATGGGCAACACCGGCGACCCGTTCTACGGCGCGCCGGTTGTTGCGGTTGTGCTGGCCGATACCGCCCGCGGCACCTGGCAGTATGACGGCAGCCTTGTCATGGGCAATATGCTCAACGCAGCGGCCAGCGTCGGCTTAGGCAGCTGCTGGATTCACCGCGCCAAGGAAGTGTTTGAAAGCGCTGAGGGCAAGGCGCTTCTGGCACAATGGGGCGTGCCGAACGCCGAGCGGCTTGTCGGCATCGGCAACTGCATCCTCGGCTATCCCGCGCCCGGCGGTGAAAAGCCGGCTGCCCCGCGCAAGGAAAACTATGTGCTCTATGTCTGATACACGCCTCGGCCCGCCTGCAGGCCATATCCTCGGTATTGGGGTGGATCTGTGCGCCCCGGCCCGGATGGAGCGCGCGCTGGGCCGGGAAGCATTTTTGCACCGCGTCTTTTCGCCCGAGGAGCAGGCCCTGCTCGCCGCCCGCAGCGGCAAGGCAAAGTGGGAGACCGCCGCCGCCAACTTTGCGGCGAAGGAAGCCTTTTTAAAAGCCTGCGGCAAGGGCCTCGGCGGTTTTGCTCTGGCCGAGATCGCGGTGCTGCGGCGCGAATCCGGCGCGCCCTACTACGCGCTGACCGGCGCGGCCGCGGCCTGGCTGGCCGCGCGCGGCGGGGCGGCGCACCTCTCGCTCTCCCATGACGCCGGCATGGCCTGCGCCTTTACGGTGCTGGAGGGGCGGGGCGAAGCGTAACCCGGCCTGCGCTTTTTTCCCGCTGTGGTGATTAACCCTGCCTTCGGCTGCTTATACTGTAAGTGAGCAAACGAAGGAGGGCAGACAGATGGAGGTACACAGAGGGGAAGTTTTTTACGCTGACCTGAGCCCGGTGGTGGGAAGCGAGCAGGGCGGGGTGCGGCCGGTACTTATTATCCAGAATGAGATCGGCAACAAGCACAGCCCCACCGTCATTGCGGCGGCCATCACTTCGCGGCAGGATAAAAATCGCCTGCCGACCCACATCGGGGTGCGGGCCGACCGCTGCGGCCTGGCCAAGGACAGCGTCATCCTGACCGAACAGATCCGCACGCTGGACAAACGCCGCCTGCGCGAGCGTGCCGGCAAGATCCCGCCTGAGGATATGCACCGCGTTGACGAAGCCCTCGGCGTCTCGATGGGCCTTGTCCCCCAGCCCGCGCCGGGGACGATGTTTTGAGAGAAAGAATCCCTCGCCCTGCGCATTGCGTTGCAGGGTGGGGGATTCCTTATGGGGGATGCGGGGCAGGGGCGTCACCGCCCCGGCCAGTTCACAGTTTCCCGCACGGTTCCGTCGGCGGTCATCCACTGGACGGCGGTATCGGGAAAATTGGCGAGCAGAGCCTCGCCCTCGTCGGCCGGCAGGCAGAACAGCGCGGTCGAGAGCGCGTCGCCCCAGCCGGCGTCGCCGCTTAAAATCGCAACGCTGCGGTTATACCGCGCGGGCTGCTGCGTTTGCAGGTCGATCAGATGGTGGTAGGCCGTGCCGTTTACCACGACATACCGCTGGTAATCCCCGCTGACAATCAGGCTCTGCCCGGGTTCCAGCGCCACCTCGGCCAGCAGTGCCCCGCCTTCGGGGTTCTGCACGCCGGCCGTCCAGCGCGCACCGTCGGGCTTTGTGCCGATCGCCCGCACGCTGCCGCCGGCGTTGAGCAGCGCGCTTTCCAGCCCGCGGGCTTCGGCCGCGCTGGCGGCCTGCTCGACGGCCCAGCCCTTGGCGATCGCCCCAACGTCGAGCTGCAGTTGAGGGTCGGCAAAATAGACGGTGCCGGCTTCTTCGTCGAGCACAAGATCCTTGATGTCGATATGCTGCGCCGCCGCGGCCAGGGCATCCTCGCTCGGCAGCAGGGCGGCCAGGTCGGTTTCGGCGGCCCCTTCATCGGTGGCGTCCTGCGCGGCTTCAATCGCGTCCCGCGCGTCATGCCAAAGCGTGAGCACCACCCCGGCCGCGATGTTGCAGGCCCCGTCGGTCGCCTCGGCAGCCTGCTTGCCAAAGGCGAGCAGCGCCATCAAGTCGTCCTCCACCGGCACCGGCCCCTCGGCCGCGTGGGCGTTCAGGGTGGCCAGGTTGGTCAGGCCATCGTACTCGTGGTAGGCGTCAAACAGCTGGTGGTAACGCAGCAGGTCGTCGTGGATCGCTTCGCTCTGCCGCTGGTTCTCGGCCTCGCTGTCCACATAGAGCGAAAGGTTGACGACGGTATCAAACACATCCCACCAGGTGGTGGAGCAAAGCCGGGGGCGCGGGCGCGCCTGGTACAGAATCAGCCCGACCAGGACGGTCACGGCCACCGCCGCGAGCACGCCCCTCCATACCCGGCGGATCATGCGCCGCCCCCGATCGCCTCGTGCTCGGCGTTGAGCTCATGCAGCAATGCGCCGAGCGTCCAGCCGCGGCTCGTCGGCGTGACCATTGCCCGCAGGGGGATGTCTGCACCGCCCCGCCGCAGCGTATCGAGGAAACCGTTCAGGCTGCCGTCGTCGGTGCGCAGCCCGCTCACGATCAGGGCCGCGCGGTCGGGCAGGGAAACGGCTTCGGGCATCGGTTTGCCGGGCCGCCCGGCCACAAGGTTGCCGACCGTCGCGCCGAGCTCGGCTTCCCCCACCGCACGCAGCCGCAGCTTATACTGCCGCGCAGCCAGTTCCAGTATGCCAAACCCCGGCCGGTCCGGGCCAAAGTTCCAGACCAGCGCGCAGCGGGGCTCCTGGTTCAAATGTACTTTCATGAAGGCCTCCCTTGCTGATCGAAGGTTGATACAAAAGGGAGGGGCCGGGTTTTCAAAACGGCAGGGCGCCGTTTTGAACCCCGTGCCCCTCCTGTTTGTTTGTTACAGGTCCGGGTGATATTCTTTGCAGGTGCACTTTTTCCATTTCAGGCCGCTGCCGCAGGGACAGGGGTCATTGCGGCCGATCTTCTGCACCCGTACCGGGGCGCTGCCCTTGGCGCCGGCACGCGGGGTGGCGCCTTCGCCGGTCGGCTGGGCCACCTGCTCACGCTTGGGCTGCACCTCGGGGCGGCGGATCTCGATGGTCAGCAGCATGTGCACGGCGTCTTCCCGGATGGTGGCGACCATCTCGTCAAACATCTGGAAGCCTTCCACCCGGTACTCGGTCACCGGGTCATGCTGGCCGTAGCCGCGCAGGCCCATGCCCTGTTTGAGCTGGTCCATGTTGTCAATGTGATCCATCCACTTGGAATCAACATTGCGCAGCAGGCAGATGCGCTCAAGTTCCCGCATCATCGGCGCACCGTACTTCTTTTCCTTGGCCTGCAGGATGGTCATGCCGCGATTGTACAGCATATCCGCGACTTCTTCGCGGGTGATGCTGTTCAGCTGCTCGGTCGTATAGTTGAAGTCGGTGGGCAGGCAGAGCCAGTTCATATAATGGCGGCGCAGTGCGGCAAAATCCCAATCGTCGGCGGATTCGCCGCTCAGGAAGGACTGGCAGCTTTCATCAATCGACTGCCGCATCATCTCATGCAGTTTGTCCGAAATATCCTCGCCGTTGAGCACCTGCTGGCGCTGCTTGTAGATGATTTCACGCTGCTGGTTCATGACATCGTCATACTGCAGCACCTGCTTGCGGATTGCGAAGTTCGAAGCCTCCAGCTTCTTCTGCGCGCTCTCGATGGTGTTGGTGATGATCTTGTTTTCAATCGGCACATCTTCTTCAAGGCCGAGCGAATCCATGAGGTTCTGCACCCGCTCACCGCCGAAAATGCGCATCAGGTCGTCTTCCAGGCTCAGGAAAAAGCGGGAAGCGCCCGGGTCGCCCTGGCGGCCGGCACGGCCGCGCAGCTGGTTGTCAATGCGGCGGCTTTCATGCCGCTCGGTGCCGATGATGAACAGCCCGCCGGCGTCGCGCACGATCTCGGCTTCACGCTTGACTTCCGGCTCAAACTCCGCCACCAGCGCGTCAAAACGCTTGCGGGCGGAAAGAACCTCGGCATCGTCGGTGTCGGCGTGGCCGTCGGCTTCGTTGAGCAAAAAGTCCAGCCGGGTGCTGTGGTCCACCGGCGCCGGTTTGTCAGGCAGGGGAGCGCCGGCGGCCTTGGCGGCGGCGCGGGCTTCCTTGTAGGCTTTCTCGGCGGCTTCTTCGGCTGCAAGCAGGCCTTTTTCAAGTTCTTTGCGCAGCGCGGCCTTGGCCATGTAGGTTACGTTACCGCCCAGCATGATGTCGGTGCCGCGGCCGGCCATGTTGGTGGCAATGGTCACGGCGCCCTGCTTGCCGGCCTGTGCCACGATCTCGGCCTCGCGCTCATGCTGCTTGGCGTTCAGCACATTGTGCGGAATGCCGCGCCCTTTGAGCATCTTTGAGAGTGTTTCGCTCTTCTCCACGCTCACGGTGCCGACCAGCACGGGCTGGCCTTTCTCATGGCATTCGGCAATCTGGTCGATGACGGCGTTGTATTTGCCCTTCATCGTTTTGTACACACTGTCAGGCAGGTCCTGGCGCGCACGCGGTTTGTTGGTCGGTACACTGACAATCTGCAGGCCGTAAATCTCGCTGAACTCATCCGCCTCGGTCGAAGCCGTACCGGTCATGCCGGCCAGCTTTTTGTACATACGGAAGTAGTTCTGGAAGGTGATCGTCGCAAGCGTTTTGCTCTCGGCTGCGACGTTGACCCCTTCCTTCGCCTCAATGGCCTGGTGCAGACCGTCGTTGTAGCGGCGGCCGTACATCAACCGACCGGTGAATTCATCGACGATGATGACCTCGCCGTCCTTGACGATATAGTCGGTGTCCCGGTGCATGACGCCATGGGCTTTGATGGCCTGGTCAATGTAATGGCGCAGCGTCATGTTGTCGGCGTCGGCCAGGTTTTCAACGCCGAACCAGCTTTCAGCTTTTTTGACGCCGCTCTCGGTCAGTGAACAGCTCTTGTGTTTTTCGTCCACGACATAGTCGCCATCGACCTGCTCCTCGGCCGAAACCTTGTCGTCCAGTTCGACAATGACGGATTTCTTCAGCGTCTTGGCAAAGTCGTCGGCGCGCTTGTACATCACGCTTGAATCCTCGCCCTTGCCGGAGATAATCAGCGGGGTACGAGCCTCATCAATCAGGATGGAGTCCACCTCATCGACAATGGCGTAGGCGTGGCCGCGCTGTACCATGTTGGCTTTGTAGACAACCATGTTGTCGCGCAGGTAGTCAAAACCGAATTCGTTGTTGGTGCCGTAGGTGACATCTGCCTCATAGGCCTTTTTGCGTTCGGCGGGGGATACGCTGTGCACCACCAGCCCGACGCTCAGCCCCAAAAAGCGGTAAACCTTGCCCATCCATTCGCTGTCGCGCTTGGCCAGGTAATCGTTAACGGTTACCACGTGCACGCCTTCGCCGGTCAACGCGTTCAGGTAAACCGGCATCGTGGCAACCAGCGTTTTGCCTTCGCCGGTCTGCATCTCAGCAATGCAGGCGCGGTGCAGCACAATACCGCCGATGATCTGCACGGGGTAGGGCTTCAGGCCCAGCACACGCCAGTCGGCTTCGCGGCAAACCGCGAACGCTTCGGGCAGAATATCGTCCAGGCTGGCGCCATCGGCCAGCTTTTGTTTGAGCGCAGGGGTCTTGGCCTGCAGCTCGGCATCGGTCAGCTTCTGCATTTCCGGTTCGAGCGCAAGCACCTTGTCCGCAATCGGGCGGATCCGTTTGAGCTCCTTATCCGAGAAGCTGCCGAACAGTTTTTCCAAAAAAGACATAGGGACACCTCAAATCAGCGGTTCCTGGCCCCATTGCGGGGCGTGCAGATCCATAAATACACACTTATATATAATACACCCGCGCAGGCCTTTCTGTCAAACCTGCGCGGGCGATTCTAAAAATTGTTCAGTTTTATTTTACAGCTGCGGCGGCCTGCTCGGCATGCTTGCGCGGCGGCAGGCTCAGCAGGGTCAGCATGGCGAAGATGCAGGCAAACCCGACTGCGTCGATCCATGTGAAAGGAGAACCCAAAAGCAGTGTGCTCAGCAGCGCGGCGGTAACCGGCTCGGCAAAGGTATACAGGTTTGCCCGCTGGGCGCCGACCATCTTTACCCCCTGCATAAAGCAGCAGAAGGCCAACACGTTGCCGATCAGCGAGACAAACACAATGCCAAGAACCCCGCGCAGCGAGGGTACATACCCGCTGGCCCACGGTGCAAAGACAAGGCCGAACACCGCCCCGCCCATCACAAACGCCCAGCACTGCATAACCGGGGTTGAATGCCGGCTTTGCAGCCGGCGCGGCCACATTGTGTACAGCACCACGCAGACGCCGCTCAAAAGCCCTGAAACCAGCGCGGCCGGTGAAATCACCAGGCCGGTCAGACTGCCATGGGTGGTCAGCAAAAATAGCCCGACCAGGGCCAGCACGATGGAGACAATCTCAAACGCGCGCGGAGCCCGGCGTGCTTGCAGACAGGTCACGCCCAAAACCATCACGGGGGAAAGGTTCTGCAAAATCGTTGCAACCCCGGCCGTTGAAAGCTGGATGGTCAGGAAATAGAGGAACTGGCACCCGCTGACCCCGACAAGCCCGTAAATCACAAGGTCTATGGCGTCGCGCGGATCCCGCCAGGGGGCGAACAGCGCCTGGCGATCCTTTTTGCTGCGGAGCAGGTAATAAAGAAAGAGCACCACGCCGGCCAGGCCCAAACGCAGCGGGGTCAGCCAGTTGGAGTCCATCCCCTCATACTCGAACAGATACTGGGCCACGCAGCCTGATACACCCCAGCATACGGCGCCGAACAGCGCCAAGAACGAACCTTTTGCAATCTCCCGCATGGTTTATCCCTCCAACAACAGCCGGGCGGCATCGGCCGGGCCGGCCACCACCGGCGCGCCGGTGGCGCGCAGCGCCTGCGGGGCCTGGTGCCCGCTTTCCAGCAGCACGCACCGCACGCCAAGAGCCGTCGCAACCTCCCAATCGTGCACCGAATCCCCAATCATCACGGCGCGGCCGGGGGCAAAGCCGGATTCGTGCAGAAAGCGCAGCCCCAGCTCGACCTTGCTCTTGGCGTAAATATCCGACAGGCCGAGCAGCGTATCAAAGTATGGGCGGATGCCGCGCGCATCGACCTGCTGTTCCAGGGTTGTGAGCTGCGAGGCCGACAAAATTACCTGACGCAGCCCGGCGGCGCGGAAAGCGCCGAGCGCTTCACGCGCGCCGGCCGCCAGCGAACAGGCGGCAGAGCGGGGGGTGTAATCCTCCATATACCGCTTGGCCAGATCGGCGAAGGAATCCTTTGAAAAGTCAAACCCCGCACGAACGTAATAGTCTTCGATGGGAAAACCGAAAATTTCGCGGTATTCAGCCAGCGAATACTGCTGTGGGTATCCAAACGACACAAGTAGACGGTTGAGCGCATCGACGCAGAGTTCGACATCGTCCAGCAGTGTGCCGTTCCAGTCCCACAAAATCAGTTCAGGGCGCACAGGAATCCCTCCTTACATGAAGGCATAGAGAATAATTCAGAAAAACCGGGTTCAGCGGCCTGCCGCCGCGGCGTGGCCGCCTTCGATGAAGAGCTGCCGCAGCGAACGGTTTTGCTCAATCAGCTTGACGAGCGCCACGCCGAGGATGCCGCAGCTGATGACTTCGCCAATGCCGACGGTCAGCATATTGAACAGCATGACCGGCAGCGCGGCCGGCGTATCCGAGAAGAAGACGCTGATCTCCCACCCGACGATGACGGCGTTGAAGAGCACCGGAGGCACCGCGGCGGGCAGCGCCAGGCCGCGGATGCGCAGGCTGCGCAGCTTCCAGGTGACCAGGCAGGCCAGCAGCGTTGCCAGCGTGCCGAACATAACATCGATCACGGTGGAGCCCAGCGCGTTTGCCAGCAAACAGCCGAGCGTGACCCCGACTATGTATTCCGGCCCGAAAATCGGCAGCAGGCAGAGCGCCTCCGAAAGCCGCACCTGCACTGCGCCGTAGGAAAACGGCTGCAGCGCCAGGCAGACCACCACATACACCGCAGCGATCATCGCGCAGCGCACCATCCGGGTGGTGCGCATGGCCGGGCCCGAAGCGGGGGCGCGGCGCAGCGCCAGCCTGACACCAAAAAAGACTGCCAGAACGGCAGCCGCAAATACAACAATCCACTTGAACATACAATACTCCGGCGGGATAGATTTTGACCGCACGCGGGACCGCCAGCCCCGCGCCGGTTTGTCGCCGCCGGCCTTGCGGCCAAGCGGCGGAGCCTAAAATCCTAAGTTGCTCAACGGTTCCTTATTATAACAAAGAAATCCCTGCGGTGCAAGCGGAAAAAAGGCGCCCCAAAATCAAGCGCGCTTGCCGCGCTGTCTTGAAACATGCAGGGGCAAAGCCCTTCATGCCAGTTCAAAACGGCGCTGCAAGCGCGCAGAGACGGCAAACTTGAACCACAGGGGGCGTTGTCACGGCAGCGGCGGCTCATAGTCAACCAGACGCCGCGGTTTGCCCTCAAACGCAAAGGCGATTGCGTCGGGGCCGGTGTTTGCGCTGACCACGCCGCCAAGACGGAACACGAACATCGGCGGATGGCCAAACTCTTTTTTGCAGAGCTTGATAAGTTCATCACGCTTCTGGGTGCTGGAGGTATAGGCGACAAGATAAGGCGTGGTGTGCAGGTCGTCCACCCGGGTTTTGGCCCACTTGATCATGGCAGGGATCACCGCTGCGTCGCCGCGCACCTTGGCTTCAACCTTGCTGACGCCGTCGTTCAGGCTGATAATCGGCCGCAGACCGAGCAGCTCCCCTGCGAAGGCGGCCGCTGCCGATACGCGGCCCGATTTCTTCATCTGTTTCAGGCTGAAAGCCGCCAGGCAGACCTCCACCCGCGCCAGCTTGCTTTCCAGTTCCTGCACGCAGGCACGCAGTTCGCCGCCGTTTCGCAGCTTGCGCGCGCATTCACACAGATACCACCCGAACACCATCGAATAGGTGTGGCTGTCTACAAGATGAACCTTCATGCCGGAATCCGGCCGGGTTTCAGCCAGGTTTTTTGCGGCCTGCATCGCGTTGGCGTAGGTTGAAGACCCGTTGCTGTTGATGCTCACATGCAGCACGTCGGTATACCCTTCGTCGGCATACTTTTCGTAGACTTCCTGCCACTGCAGCATGGTGATGGCGGCGGTGGTGGGCACGCCCTGGGCCTGCCGCATCAGCTCGTAAAATTCGTCAAGGGTCAGGTCATGCCGTTCGTAGTATTCTTTTCCATCCAGATTGATCGGGAAATCGATGATATCGATGCCGTACTTCTCCGCCAATTCCTGCGGGATGTCACAGCTCGAATCTGTCACGATCGCGAGTTTGCGTTCCATGTTATACTCACTTTCCTGTTTCATCACAGCCGTTTTCCGGCCATTCGTACCGTGTCAGCTGGCCGTGGCTTTCCAGATCGGCAAAATCCCACTGCCGCAGCGCTTCGTATACGCCGACAGCCACCGAGTTGGAAAGGTTCAGGCACCGCTCGCCCTTTCGCATAGGTATACGCACGCAGCTTTCGGGGTGGGCTGCCAGCAGCTCTTCGGGCAGGCCGGCGTCCTCCCGCCCGAAGACAAGGTACGCGCCGTCCGGGTAAACCGCATCGGTGTGGCGGTGCGGCCCTTTTGAGGTGAAGAAGAAAAACGGGCCGCGGTTGGCCGCCCAAAAAGCCGATAGATCCTGATAATATGTTATATCAAGCTGGGGCCAATAGTCAAGCCCGGCGCGCTTTAATTTTTTGTCGTCGATCGTAAAACCCATTGGGCCGACCAGATGCAGCCGGGCGCCGGTCACGGCGCAGGTGCGTGCGACGTTGCCGGTGTTCTGCGGAATCTGCGGTTCAACCAGTACGATATTGAGTGTAGGCATAAAAACTTCCTTCTTTATGTTTTGCGGGTCCTTGCGGCGCCGGCAGCGCTTAATCGGCAGCGGGGGTTAGCTTGGGCAGCACGTTTTCCAGCCAGACGCCGTACCGTTCGTCGGCGCCGTCCGGCGTAGCGCGCAGGCAGTCGCCGACAAACACGGCGGCGGCCTGGGCGGCGGCCGCCGCCACGTTGCCCTGCAGCAGCCTGCCCACAAATACGGCGCCAAAGATATCCCCCGTGCCATGGAACGGGCGCGGCAGCAGCGGGGTGCGTACGGTGTAGCCTTCGCCACCGCGCACGGCGCCGCTGCACACCATGCTGTGGCCGGCGGCTGTGCCGGTCAGGAGTACCTGCGGGCACAGGCGGGTCAGGCGGGCGGCGGCCTCGGCTGCATAGGCGGGGGTGGCGGCGTTTGCGGCCGGCGGGGCGTCGCCCAGCAGCAGCGCGGCTTCGGTCGCGTTGGGCAAAATGATGTCGGCATGGCTGCACAGGGTGTAAAGCGCCGGCACCATCTCGGCCGGCAGGCCGCTGTACATCCGACCGTTGTCGCCCATCACCGGGTCAACGACAGCCAGGGCGTCCGGCCAGTATTCAATAGCCTGCTCTACCAGCAGGGCCTGGCTTGTCTCCGACAGATAACCGGAATAAATGCAGTCAAATTTAAGGCCAAGGCGGCGGTAATGGGCCAGCGCGGCCGGGCCGTAACCGGGGCTTGTAAGCCGAGCCGGCGCGCCCAGCCCGCCGGTGTGGGTGGACAGCACCGCCGTGGGCACCGCGACGGCCTGCACGCCCATTGCGGAAAGGATCGGAACAATTACCGACAGCCCCGCCCGGCCGAAACCGGGCAGGTCATGGATGCAAAGAACGGTTTTGGGGGCAGGGGACATGGAAAGAACCCTCATTTCCTGGGAAATTGCACGGCGCCGCCGTGCGCTGGAAAGATTGTAACACAAACCGCGCGACAAAAAAAGACGGAACGGGGCGAAAGCCGTGCCAAAACGCCCAAAGCCCCGGAAAAACAGCCCGAACCGTCGCGGAACACCCGGCTCCGGGCGCAGAACGCCAAATTTTGCCGCCCCGGTTGCAGGGCAGGAAACAGGACATACTAACCCCGACCCAAAACAAGAAGGAGGAAAGCCGGATGGATATGGTCAAACCGATCGCCTCGGTCGCCGTGGGCGCGGCGGTGGGCGCCGCGGCAATGTACGCCGCTACCCACGACCAGCGCCAGGTGCGCCGCGCCGTGCGCAAAATGACCCGCGGCGCAGAGAAGGCGTTGCTCGATATGGAACAGATGGTCAACAAGTATACGCGCTGAGGCAAGCGGAAAACCGGCAGGGCAAAACGTCCTGCCGGTTTTGTATGGTACATGGCTGCGGGGAATGGTCCGGAAGCCTAAAACCCCCGGCAAGGTTCGGTATGGCGGCAAAACAGAGGGAAGCCGGCAGTCCCTTACAGCACCCGCACGCGGATCGCTTCTTCGATGTGGCTGAGTTCATCGGCCAGGGTGGGGCAGACAGTGCCGGTCACATCCAGCATTGTGTACGCCACATCCTTGCGGCTTTTGTTGACCATGTTCTCGATGTTGAGGTTGGCCGCGGTCAGCACGCCGGTGATGGACGAGATCACGCCCGGCGCGTTTTTATGGATGATGCAGACCCGGCGGCCGCCCAGCCGCGGCTGCTGCACGTCGGGCAGGTTGACGCTGTGGGTGATGTTGCCGTTGCGCAGATAGTCGCTGAGCTCGTTGGCGGCCATGACCGCGCAGTTGGTCTCGCTTTCGGGGGTTGAGGCGCCAAGGTGCGGCGTGCAGTACACCCCTGGCACGCCAAGCAGTTCTTCCGCCGGAAAATCACAGAAATACCCGGCTGCTTTGCCGCTGCCCAGCGCATCGAGCATGGCGGCGTTGTCTACCAGTTCGCCGCGCGCAAAGTTCAGCACCCGTACACCGTCTTTGCACATCGAAAGCGTCTGGGCATTGATCGTGTACTTGGTCGAAGGCATATAAGGCACATGCACGGTCAGGTAGTCGCACCGCGGCAGCATATCGCTGAGCGCGACACAGTGCTGCACGCTGCGCGAAAGGCTCCAGGCGGCGTCGATGCTGATGTAGGGGTCGTAGCCGAGCACCTCCATGCCAAGCGCGACTGCCGCGTTGGCCACCCGGGAACCAATGGCCCCCAGGCCAATCACACCGAGCGATTTGCCGCGCAGCTCAGGCCCGACAAACTGCTTTTTGCCCTTTTCCACATCGCGGGCCAGCGTGGCGCTGCCTTTGAGCCCGGCGGCCCATTGAATCGCGTCGGGCATATGGCGGCTGCCGGCAACCAGCGCGCCGACAACAAGCTCGGCCACGGCGTTGGCGTTGGCGCCCGGCGTGTTGAAAACGACGATGCCGGCCTCGGTGCATTTGTCCAGCGGGATGTTGTTGGTACCGGCTCCGGCGCGGGCGATTGCAAGAAGGCTGTCGGGCAGCGGTGCTTCGTGCAGATCGGCGCTGCGCACAAGAATGCCCTGCGGCGCGGCGGCGTCGTTGTCAATCTCAAACTGGGTGGCCGGCAGTTTGGCCAAACCAACCGGCGAAATGGCGTTCATGGTTTTGATTGTAAACATGGCAAGCTCCTTTCACCCGTTCGCCTTGCGGAACTTTTCCATAAAGGCGACAAGCGCATCGATGCCGGCGGGCGGCATCGCGTTATAGATCGACGCTCGCATCCCGCCGACCAGCCGGTGCCCTTTCAGGTTCAGCAGCCCTTCTTCGGCGGCCGCTGCACAGAACGCTTTGTCCAGTTCCGCCGTGGGGGAAGTAAAGGTTACATTCATCCGGCTGCGGTAGGGCTTTTCGACAGGGTTGGTATAGAAATCCTGGCTGTCGAGATAATCGTAGAGAACTTTCGCTTTGGCGTCGTTGATCTTCTTCATCTCGGCCAAGCCTCCGATTTCGGTCTCGAGATACTCCATCATCAGCCCGGTCATATAGATGCACCAGCAGGGCGGTGTGTTGTACATACTGTCTGCTTTGAGCAGCGTTGTGTAGTTCATCATGGTCGGGATCTTCTCGGCCGGGATGTCCTTGGCGCTCTTGCCGAGCAGATCTTCCCGGATGATGGCGACCGCCATGCCGGCCGGCGCGACATTTTTCTGCACACCGAAATACAGGCACCCATACAGGCTGACATCCATCGGCTCAGAAAAAACCATCGAACTTACGTCGGCCACAAGCGGGATGCCCGCCACCTGCGGGACTTCGGTGTAGGTGGTGCCGAAAATCGTATTGTTCTGGCAGATGTGGATGTAGCTCGCGTTCGGGTCGTAGTCGATCGCCCGGACGTCGGGAATATAGGTAAAGTTGCGGTCTTTGCTTGAGGCGGCCACCCGCGCGGTGCCGAACTTTGCGGCTTCTTCGGCGGCTTTTTTGCTGAAGTTGCCGGTGACAAGATAGTCCGCCGAGCCGGTTGTCATAAAGTTCAGCGGTACCATTGCGAACTGCTGGGTTGCGCCGCCCTGGAAAAAGCCGATCTTGTAATTGTCCGGTACACCAAGCACCCGGCGCATGGCGGCTTCGGCGTTTTGCAGGATTTGCTCAAACCATTTGCTGCGGTGGCTCATCTCCATCACACTCTGGCCCGAACCGTGGTAGTCCAGCAGTTCTTCCTGCGCGCGGCGCAGCACCCACTCGGGCAGCATCGAGGGCCCGGCGCTGAAATTGTATATCCTAGCCATAGAAATCTCCTCCTTGATCCTCTGCAAACGCCCGCCCGTGGCGGGGGATGGATGCGGTGTACAAACCGCTGGCTGTATTATACGCCCCGCGCACGCCATGCAGCAAGGAAAAAGCGCCCGGCAAAACGGCGAAAAGTGACGCCGGATAGAACCGTGAAAACCGTGAAAAAGACAAATGACCGCGGATGAAAAACAGTATATTCTACAAGTGTAAAACAAACGTCGTCAAAACAGCTACATCAGCCGGAGAAAGTTTGTGCAGGATGACGACTTGCCAAAATTAATTCTACAGATGTAAAATAAAAAACGAGAAAATTACCACAAATGTAGGAGATAAACCATGGAACAACTATCCCACAGTGAAGAGCAGGTTATGGTTGCACTCTGGGACTGCGGCAAACCCGCAACCCGGCGGGAAATTGCGGCCTGCCTGCCCGAAAGTTGCCATTGGGCGGATACAACCCTGCTCAACTTTTTAGCCCGCTTGGCGGGCAAAGGGTTTGTACGTCCGTCCAAACAGGGCAACCGCAACCTGTATGCGCCGCTTGTCCGCAAACAGACCTACTGCGGTGCAACCAGCGCGGCCCACCTGCAGCGGCTGTACGGCGGCGACGCGCGCGCCATGTTTGCCGCCCTGACCGATACCGGCCGCATCAGCTTTGCCGCGCTTGAGCGTCTGGCCCGTTATCTGGATACCCGCGCCGCCGAAAGCCCGGAGTATGATTATGATTGAGGTGAAGATTCGGCGCTTTGCCGGCGCGCAGAAAAAACCGGCAGAAAACCTGCCTGAGCAGCCTGCCGGTTTCACCAAGAATTTAATAAGAAACAAAAGAAGAACAGGCCAGAAACAAACGCGCTGTTTCTGGCCTGTTTGGCGGAGTAAGAGGGATTTGAACCCTCGCGGCACTTTCGCACCCTACGCCCTTAGCAGGGGCAAAATATTTTCAGAAACAAGCGATAATGCGTCAAATGTGTTGGGCTGAATACAGTTTGTGTACAATATATTTCACACCATCTGCATAGAATCGACGGCAGCCAGTTTGCTTTGCAGGCTGATGTGGCCGTAGGTGTCACCCAATTTGCCGTTGCTGTGGCCGATTATGCTGTTGATGATGGCGCGCGGGATTTCCGGTCTGATTTCCAGCAAGCGGGTGTAACAGGTGTGGCGCTGGCAGTACGGCCGCAGGTGCCGGATGCCGGTGCGGCGAACCATCTCGGCGTAATCGGCGTAGAGCCTGTCGAGGCCATAGCCGCACAGCCCGATGCGGGCCTTTGGCAGTAGGCTTGCCATGACGGGCGCGATGTCTTTCGCAATGGGAATTTCCCGGTTCCGGCCGGCTTCCGTCTTGATGCCGCCGACGATGCAGCGGGCGTCCAGGTCTACGGCGCCGGCGTCGATCGACACAAGCTCCCCCGTGCGCAGGCCGGCGTAGGCCATGATCAGCATATAGCCGGCAATGTCGTTACCCGCCTGCCAATCCTGCCAGATCAGGCGCATCTCTTCCGGCGTCCTGGCGTCCTGCGCGGTCAGCGGCTTGCTGGGCAGTTCCAGGTAACCGACCAGCTGCGCCTTGCTGGGTGGGATATACTCATTTTTGACGGCCAGGTCAAAGAGCTTTTGCAGCACCGTTTTTGCGTCCCGCTTTGGGTAAAATGCGCCGGGCAGCTCCTCCACAATCGCCTGCATTTCCCAAAAGCGGATGCTGGCCACGTCACGGTCGTGCAGTTCCGCCAGGCGTTTGTAGGCTGTGGCATAGTGGCCGCGCTTTTGGGGACTGATTTCCAGCCATTTTCGCTGGGTCTGCAGCATTTCCCACAACCGCGAGATGGTGACGATCTGGGATTGCTCCGAAGATGGCGCTGCCAGCGTGGGCAGATACGACCGCGCCTCGCGCTGCGTGGCGAAGCCGCCTTTGGATCGACAGACCAGCCGGCCTTCCACGACATGGCGATACAGGATGGTGTAGGTGCTGCCGCGCTTGATGACGGTGCCGCTGCCGTTTGGGGCCCGACCTTTTTTGCCGGCCGGGCGTTGGGTGACAGCCTGCTTTTTGCCGCAGTAGGGACAGAACAGCGCGTCATCCGGGATGTCCCGCCCGCAGGCGGTACGGTTGCAACGCATAAAATATCCACCTCCGTACAGGTATGACTTGCCAAGCCTGCCCCGAAGGTGGTACAATACGGTTGTTGGGTCTGTATTGTTCCCACATGGGGCAAGCTGATCTATTCAAACGCTCTCGGTGTTGCAGCGCCGGGGGCGTTTATGTACAAAAGCAGTTATTTGTAACGAATCTTCACGCGGACGAAGGGCTCGTTTTCGTAGCGGTCAAAGGAGCCGTCCTCATGGACTTCCTTGTAATCGCCGCCGCCGATAAAGGCGGAAACGAAACAGACGGTTCGGTGATTGAGAATTTCCCGGACGTGAAGAGCCTCGTCTGCCGCGATATACCCGATCTTTTCGCCGGCGATCTGAACCATGACGGCGTTTCGGTCGTGCGGGTTGTCGTTTTCCTGAATCAGTTTGACCGGCTTGTTGATATAGCTGTAACGGTAGACACGCCGCCCTGCAAAGCCGGCCGAAACCAATGCCTTGCCGGTCTTTCTCCAATCAGGATTGCGCGTGGCGAGCTTGCCGACGTTTTCCAGGTAGTAATGAACGCCGACGGCTTCAAAGGTTTCTTCGACCGGTTCGGAAAGCGGGCCTTTCGGGAGATCTGTCTGCTCGGCCGGTTGTTTTTGCAACGCCGGCGGAATCGCCCGGATAATGTCAACAATCCAGCCGATGCCGCACAGTCCCAGTGTGCAAAGATACAAAATTCCGGTTCCGATTTTGCGGTCAAGGAAGCGGTGAACGCCAGCCCATCCCAGAAAGATTGTTACAATCAGTCGAGTTTTTGGCTTCATTTTAGGTGTTCTCCTTATAGTAGCAGTACGCCTGCCACACGTATTCCTCGGTTGTATCCAGCATCTCGGCGATCTCCCACACCTCTCGGCCTTCACGCAGCAGGCGGAAGAGCGTTTTGCGGGGGATGGCGTGGCGGATGTACCAGCGGTCAGCGCGGAATTCATGCCGCTCGATGAGATCGTAAGGCGATGAGCGGGTGTAGAACCCGCCGTACAGGCAGTGGCCGAGCTCATGGCCCAGGTACGCCTGTTCCTCGGCGCGGGTCATCGGGCGGGAACTGTCCAGGCCGACCACACCGCTGTTGCCGACGGCCAGCGCCACACTGCGCACCTCGGGCAGCGCCGTATGCACGACCGGAACGCCGGCCGCTTCAGCCAGCTGGTAAAAGTCAGTCTTCTTTTGGCCGGATGTTGTGTTCGGCGATGAATTTGGCAAATCGCTTCACTTCCTCGTACTGTGCGTCGGTCACCGGCGCGCCGTCAAATAGTGCAAACTTGATGTCCTCATCCGAGACCTCGCCCTTTGGGGCGGGGTCTTTTTTGTTACCCAGCAGATAATCCACACTACAGCCAAAGTATTCGCCCAATTTTAGAAGGGTTTCAAAATCAGGCTCCCGCTTGCCTGCTTCATAATTGCTGTAAGCCTGGCGGGAGATGCCGAGATAATCGGCGACTTCCTGCTGTGTCTTGTGAATTGCCTTTCGCGCGTTCAGCAAATTCAACATAGTAGGCGCCTCCTTTATGCTCAGTATAGCAACTATTTGTTGCGTTTGCAAGAGTGGCAACAAAATGTAGCGAGAAAGTTATGCAAAACGCCGAAAATGCAACGAAACGTTGACATACATGGCCAAAATAGCTATACTTGAAGCAACGATATGTGGCAAGGAGGTGAGGATGAGTTGAGAAACTACCTGGTTCGGCTTCGATCCGAGAAGGGACTTTCGCAACAAGATGTGGCGGACAAGCTGGGCATAACGCGGCAGTACTACCAGATGATTGAAACCGGTGAACGGCAAAAGCATCTGGATCTGTCGCTGGCCGGCGGTCTGGCCGCACTGCTGGGTGTCACTATTATGGACATCGAACATTTTGAGGCACAGCTTAATTCTACCACATAAGCCGTCCGATAGTCTGGACTACAAGCAAAAAGCCTGCTTTATACGGGGAGATAAATCGGATGGAAGGAGGCGCTGTACGATGCAAGTCACAATAAAACCCAAGCAGGCCTACGATATGTTGCAGGATGCCGGCGTTGTGTTGGGAATTGAAAAGCTCAAGCAGGGCATCCGGCAGGGGGTGTGGCCGTGGGCCGACTATATCGCGGCCGAATCGGAAAGACAGGACGAGACGTATATCATCTACGCGATACCGTTTCGCCGCTGGCTGCGGGCCCGCAGCCCCTATGTGAAGCCGGACGCCCTGGACGCGCTGGAAGTAGAGCCGCTGACAAACGATAAGGAGGCACACCCATGAACACAAAAAGAACCGCCCTGGCGTTGGCGCGCCAGGACGGCAGAAGCGCGGGGGAATCGAGTAAATCCCGCACCAGTATTGTACATGAAATCGGACAATTTGTCCAGCGA
>PPYE01130223.1_pt1 | contig 31253 bp, 10 predicted proteins | sample 1559881 | NCBI WGS metagenome assembly PPYE01 (sample SAMN08240022, study PRJNA423297) | Human gut metagenome, whole genome shotgun sequencing project. | reverse complement strand
ATTGAATTTTAATTGTCATTATGATTAATCTATCATGATAAGATTATCGTTCAATATGGGGCTTTAAAATAGCTAATTTTATAAATTCTCATTATATTATACGAATACTATGGTTAAAATTGAATTTTATTATAAAAGTGCTGATAAAGATAAAACAGAAGCTATGAGAGAAGCTATTGATATAGCTTTATTTGGTACTAATGTTCAATGTAATTTTAAAAATCTTCCTGACCATCTTATTCTTGAAAATATGATACTTGAAAAGGCTGTTGCTGGTAAGAATATTACTGAATATCCTACTTGTATTATATATAGAGATGATACAGAATATAAACGATATAGTAATTCTGTTACTTGGGAAGAACTTCGTAATGATATTAATTATCTTACTGGAGATGAACCTACAAGACAAACAAATAATATATTTGTTGAAGCGTTTATTGATGAATATGATTGTATAACTCGTGCTAAATGTGCTGATGCTATTGCTTGGATGTGGAAATATCAAAATACTAAAGTAGAATACATTCAAACTAATATTGATAATCCTAACAAATTTGCTGTTGTAATTAAAGATAGTTGGAGAACATATGCTACTTATGTATATTCTAATAGTCTTACTACTGAAATGATTAAGAATACTCTTCTTAGAGTTCCTAATACTATTAAAGAAGCTGTTAAAAATAATGCTATTGTGTTATGATACGTATTGATTGTTTTACTAGAGATGGCTGTGACGCTTGTAAAATAGCAATTAAAAATATAACTGATGCTATTAATGAAGCTAATTGTGATATTACTCTTAATATTCGTAATACAAATCTAGATGATATTCTAAGAAAAGAAATTACTAAATTTCCTACTACTGTTATTACTAAAGTCGATAATAATTATAAAAGAAAAGAATTAGCTCGACTTGAAGGAAGTTTTCCTAGTGATTATATTAAAGATATTATTAATAAACTTGAAAAAGAATAAACTATGACAGCTCGTGAAGCAAATGACAAAGGTTATAGAATTGGTAATCATTCTTTTGAAGAAGATGGTTATGAAGTAACTTATCCAGATGGATATAAATCTTGGAGTCCTGCTAAAGAATTTGAAAAAGCTTATTATAAACTTGAAGACCCTGCTGGAGATGTTCTTAAAGAAAATGATATTAAGAGATTTATTAAAGGTATTGAAAATGTAAAAGTTGGTACTAAAACAACTAATACTACTCTTACTTGTCTTACTGGATTTGAAGTTCATGGTCAAGCAGCTTGTGTAAAACCTGAAAATTTTGATTTAAATGTTGGTTCTAATTATGCTCGAATTAAAGCTGAAGATAAAATTTGGGAAGGTCTTGGATTTGTTCTTCAATGGGCTAAATATGGACTAAAGAAGTAAATAGTATTAATGCTAATGGTTTATATGTTATACTTAAAGCTGGCTCTAATAGAGCTGGCTTTATTTAATTTAATGATTAGCTTGGAACCGCTACGAGTGCTACGCACTCTTCGCTATACTCCCCGTAGAGGATGGAATGGTAGTTATGCTAGTAATATTAGTATAGTTATTAATAATAATGATTATATTGATTGAATGAATACTAGTCTATTCCATCCTCTACGGGGAGTTGAGCGTAGCGAAGCGGAGCGTTCTACTAATCCTTAAACTTATAGTCGTTGGCATGGCTGAAACCTCGGTAGATAAGCTAGTCTTACTACTGAGGTTTATTTTTATCTTATTGTTAAACTTAAATATATTATAATTATGGTTGCATTTATTGTTCTTATTGGAATTATATTTGGTGGTGTTAAACTATTGGCTATTGCTAATAATATTAGTGATAGTGAAGCTATGGATAAATATAGCGGAAAACTATTTGTTGTTGGTATTATATTTTTTATTATTCTTATGTGTGTTATTGGTAATAATGATGATGGTTTTAATTAAGATAATATTGTAGATAATAATAAAAAATATATTATTACTAGACAAGATTATTGATGAATATAGTATTAGTGTAGAAACTTTTTATAACGGTCTTAATGTATTATATAATTTTGATGTTATTAAAGCTACTACTCGTAAATCTGTTTACATAATTAATCATAATATTATTTTTAAAGGTAGCATTGGAGATTTTATTAAAGAGTATAATAAATATTATGAAAAGAATGTTTTACTTTATATTAATAGTATATATAATAAAACTGAAACTTATTTTATTGTTAATAGTATATTTTATAATGATTGTGAAGATAAAACTAAAGTTCCAATATCTTCTATAAAATCTGTTTTATATAGTCTTAAAAAGAAAGGATTTATTAGTAATTATAAAGATAAACATAATAATATTATTAAAGGTTGTTATATTATTAAATAAAATAGGGCTTGTCTAGGTAGTGATACCATAGGCAAGCCCTTATTTTTTACTAGATTCAAGTCCAGCTTATTCAAATATATCTTTAGCTATATCTTTATAAGGTATAATACTAAGTATATTTTCATCAAGTTTATAATAACTATTATTATTAGGTAAATCAAGAACTCGATTAATACTACGAACAACAGGTATATTACGAATAGCCATAACTTCAAACTTATTCATACCTTTATATCTACCAGTAGTATATTCCTCTGTGAAATCTTCTTCAATAAGGAATCTAGCAGCCATAGCAGTAGTACCAAGTAAGTCATTAATAGTTTGTCCAATAGCAACAGGACTAGACCATAGTTTTTTACCTTCAGCATAAGCACCAAATGGAGTAAATGAAGCAGCTTCAGAAGCAAGACGGTCAGCGTGATAAAGCATAAGATTATATATAATACTTTCATCATCATCTCCTCCCATACCAGTTATAGCAATTGCTCCAATAACAGCAGCACCTACATAAAGTAAATCACCTAAATTACGTCTAATATTTGCTTTTTCATGTTCAGGAAGAAGTTCATAATTAAGTTTGAAATTAACAGCAAATGAAAGTAAATTCTTACCATAAGTTTGGAATGCTTTAAGAACATCACTAACATTATTAACTTCTCCTACGTTACTTTCTTTAAATGGAATAGTCAAATAATCATAAAGACTAGTATAACTACCTTTTTCAACAGTACCTAGAGTTTCATTATAATAACCATTCCAACGATAACGTTTTTTAAAACCTGGATAAAGATGTTTATGATATTGCATAGCTATACCACCCAACCAATGTTGTTCTACATTAGCAGAACCAAGTTTATCATAAACACCATGAACTTTTTTATTTACTTCACGAACTTTATCAATAAATTTAGCATATTCTTTAAGAGTAAGTTTACTATCAGATTTTATTTGAGCAATTCCATCTTTAAGTTCAAACTGATTATAAACATCTGGAAGTTTAGCAAACTCTTTATCAATATTCTTAATAAGTTCTTTACGTTTAGCTATATATTCTCTTTGTTGTTCTTCATTAAGATAAGTTTTAACAAAATCGAATATAGGATTAGCTTTAAATAGATTATATTTAGCTCGTTTTTTATTATCAGCTTTAGCATCATCAATGAACTTATTGAATTGTTCAAGTAGAGCTTGGTTCTCTCCTCCACGGGGAGTATTTATTACAGACATAAGAGCATCTTGTTCAGCTTTACGATGATACATTTCTTTACTCATTATATCATAACCACCTCTACCATTATCAACAAGTCTATGAGATTTAAGCATAGCAAATAGCATAACATTTTGCATATAATGTTCACCAACAGATTGAGGACTAAATAGTAATCCACGAACTCTACGAATATTTTCTTTAAGACCTTCAGCAGTACTAACTTCAGTTACTCTATCAAAATCAACCACATGACTAAGTTTAATAATAGCATCTTGAAGTGTACTACTATTTTCACTATACATATTAGCCATATAACTAACAGTTCCTTTAATCCATTCAGATTTACCAGCTTCCCAATCTTTAAGATTAATATATTCACCAGCAGCTCGTTCCATAAAGATGTTACTAGAACCAGTAAGAACGTTAGCAATACCACCAGTAATATTCATCATCATATATTTACTGCCAGCAATATTTTGAGCAAGAGAACCTAGTTTAACTAGATTAGGAGTTTTATTATCCTTATATTGTTCAAATACAAGACGACGTATAAAACTTCTAAGATGTGCACTAGTTTTAGTTTGTTGTTCTTGTTTATATTCAATTTCTCCACCAGCACTAGCTTCTCTATTTTCAGTTATACTACCTTTATAATTTATATCATAAGCAGTATTGCTAGTAATAATTTGGTCGGCAGTATAAAGAAGATTTTTAACTGTTTTAATAGCATTATATCTATTACTTTCAATTAAGAAACTATTAAATACTTCTTCCCAATTACGATTAAGAATATCATTATGAATCTTATTATTCTTTTCAATAATCTCATCTCTAGCTTTAATAGCAGCAGCTTTACGTTTACTAAATTCTTCATCACTTTCATTAGGCTCTTTAAATTTAGGTATAGTAGGAAGTTGTTGTGTATCTTTATTAGCTAATTGAGATAATCTAGGATTAGGAATATCATAATCTTTATCAAAAGTTAAATCTTCATTATTTCTCCATCCAGTATTATTAGGAACATTAGCAGTCCAACCAAGAAAACTAAGAGCTTGTTCAAAGTAATCTTTAACAGTCATATCTTTAGATTTAGGTAAAGCTGGAAGATAACCCATATCAACATATCTCTTATTACTATTAGTAAAACAATACTTTTTCATAAGTTCATTTACTTTATTCATAAGTTCAAGTTGATACTCATTAAGATTAGTATAATTAGTATTATCATATCCTGTTCCTACTTTGTACTTATTAACAAAACTACTATATTCTGGATTAACAAGTTCTTTTTTAGGAGTAATATGCATTTGATTAATACGTGGTTCATAATTACCAACAACAGCTGAACCATCATCTTTAATCATTTGCATAGTAGTCCAAATACGAATAGGTTTAATAGTACGAGTATATGGGTCAAAATAATGATTATCTCTATACCATTGTTTATATTCAACACTATCAATACCATATTTGTCAAGAACTTCTCTTTCTTTCATATAGTAATATTGAGTAGTAGTTTCTCTAGTTCTCTTTTGAAGAATATTAATTGCAGCAGTTCTATCAATATCAGTCCATTTATCTAAATCTTTAGGTTTAATAATACCATAAATAGTTCGATTAGGTCTTTCTGCAATAGTTCCATTTTCTTCAACTTGTTCACTAAATACTTCTAACCACTTATCATAATATTTTTTACCTTTAGCAAAAGCTCTATTTTTATCAAGTTCATATTGTTTCCAATTATAAGTAACATCACATTCACTTTCAATAAATTCAGCAACACGTTTTGCTTTAGCTTTATCAGTACTCTTTTCACCTCTAGTAATTTCATTAAATACTTCAAAACCAGTCTTGAGTTGTTCTAAATCTTCTTGACTAATATCAGCAGTATTAAGAGTTCTAGTAGCATTATCAAAATATTTTTCAAGTATTTTATTAATAGCTTCTCCTACATTAATTTCTTCTTCGCTCTTAGATTTATTACCTGTAAGATAATTATAGAAATCAGCACGATAAATTCTTAATTCATCTTCAGCAGAACGAATAATACCAACATAAGGCATACCATTACCTTTAGTATATTTATATTTTCTAACTGTTTCAGCTTTAATAAGAGCTGCACGTTCTTCAGGTATCTTACGTCCATCAACTACGTTAAATTCATCTTTAGCTTGAAATTCTTTAATAGCAAGATTAAGAACACTATTACCTTTATTAGCATCTTTAAGTTCTTCAAACGCCCAATTTAAATCTTCTATATCTTTAATATCAAGAATATATCTAGTATTCTTACGAATCCATTCTTTAGCCTCACGATATTCAGGAACTTTCATAAGTTCTTCCATACTAATAAGAAGATTACCATTAGCGTCACGTTGACTTTCATATTTACTAATAATAGAAAGTTGTTCTTTAAGTTTAGAATCAAATCCTTCTTTAGCTTGCTTATCATAGAACATTTCTTTAACTTTACGAATATTAGTTTGATAAGCACGAAGTCTTTCAGCTACATTCAAGTCATGACCAATCTTTTTATTACCATCTTCATCATAAAGACTAGTAAGACTATCCATTTGAGCATATATACGTCCAAGTTCTTCATCTTGACTTTGCGTAGTAACATTATCAGTAGCTTGGCTTAGAATATCTCGTATTTTACTATTAAGTCTTTTATATTCAGCAAATTCTTTAGGAATATCATCATCTCCTTTTTTAAGACCAAGAAGACTTCTTTCAAGATTTATAATATAAGTAGAATATTCAATAGTAACATCATTACCATCTTCATCTTGAACTGTAATTGGTTTAAGCTGATGAATAGTAGTCATATCAATAAATTTAACTTTATTAGATAGAGCAATAAGATGTTCAACACTATTTATACCAAATTTTTGTTCAGCTTCAATAGCAGCATCTCTATATTTCTTCATCTTTTCTTCCCAAACAGGATTATTAGGTTGAATTAATCTACCATCATCATCAATTATACTATCAAGACTAACAGATTTACCATCTTTAGCAGCTCTAGATTTAAGTTCTTTAAGATAATTTCTAAAGTCATTAGATTCTTTAATACCATTAAGACGACCTTCTTCAACAGTACCCATTACATCTTTAAGTATATTCTGCAATACAAAGTTACGATTAGCACGAATATCTTGTATCCAATAATCCATAAATCCAGTATCACCATAAGCATCAAATTCTTTCATAAGACCACTTATATAATTAGGATTAGTAGTACGTAATTGAATCCATCTTTCAAACCAATCTTTTCTAGCAGAATGTACAGTAGTATTAGAATCAACTTGATTAACTAATTTTTGAATCTTTCTAATATTCTCTTTAGTTTTATCATCAAGATTTGTACTATCAATATCAATTTCGCTAATAAGTTTATATTTATTCTTAAATGTATTAGCACTAAGAATAACATCTAAGAAACGATTTTGAAGTTGTTCATCTTTAAGAACTTTACTAATAACATCTTTATCATTAATAGGTTTATCAATACCATCAATTTTAATAAAACGATTAATATCGTTAAGAATATTATTAGCTTCAACATCTATATAATTAGCAATAACTGATAATGAAAATTCAGAATTATCAGAAAGACTACTACTATCAAGATAATTAATTTCAGCATTATTAAGAGCATTAAGAACATTTTGAGCAGCAGGTTGTCCATGACGAACAGCTCTTGAAATAATTAAACTTGCATTTTTAGCAAATCTACCAATAGGAGTTTGGTCATCAACACTACTATATCTATCAGTATTACTAGTAACTCTATTTATTTCATTTTCATTAATTTCAATAAATAAACCAAGTTTATTATCTTCAATATTAGGATATTTAGCTTTATATTGTTTTAAATCATCACTTAAATTAATAGCAGTAGTTCCATTAATATTAAGATAAAATTTATCATTAATAGTATATATAGTATTATTCTCAAAAGGAGTATTCATAAAAGGCTGGAAATACTCATCAGATATATATTTACTATATAGTTCAGGAACTTCTTTATAACCTTTATTTACAGCTTCATTAATATTATCTTTAATACCATCAATAAATTTATCTCTTTTTTCTTGTTGAGTAAGACCTTTATAAAGAAGAACAGCTAATGGTTTATGAATATTATTATTAGCTATAATACTAGGTTCAATACTATTATAAGTTTCAAACGATTCAAGTCTATCAATAGGATAATAAGCTAAAGTTCCATTATAAGTTCCTTTAATATATAAATTTCTATTAATTCTAATAACATTAACAGCATCTCCATTTCTTATTATTCCTACATTATCAAGATTTTCTTGACCATTAAAAATAATAATACCACTTCTTTTTAGACTATAATTAATTTTATTATTAGTAAGTCTTTTAAATGTATAACTAGGACAATTAAAACTATTATAATTCTTACGAATAAAACCAATTATATCTTCAACATTATCTTTATCAACAAAACCATAACTATTAATACCTTTCATAGCTATATCTCCAATAGCTATTCCGCCCTCACTCAATCCTCTAAGGGGAGTATTACTTATAAGTCTACTAATATTTCTAGTTCTAAATTTATGACCTTCAACAATAAAAGCATATTTAACTAAATCAAGAGCTGTAAGTTTAATAAGAGGATTAGGATGATTCCAAGCTCTATCAAACAATCTATGGGCTTCATCATTAGTAATATCACCTTGTATGTAATTAATATATTGAATATTTACATTACGACGATTATTTCTTTCATCATTAGCAACTATTTCAATATGTTTAAATACACTACCATCTTGACTAAAATTACGTTTAATCCAATCAACTTTCTGAGCAGGAGTAAGTCTAGCAAATACATCAATTTCAGTTTGTGTAGGCTCAAATATATTTTTAACTACAACATCATCTGTTTTAATATTAACTAATGTACCACTTACTCGTCCAACTTCTAAAGCTCTAGATTGTCCAGTACCATATTCTTTAATATATTTAGGATGAACAAAATCACCATTAACAATAGTAACAGGTAAATTAAGATAAGAACTACCATTATTACCTACTTCTAGTTTATTAATAAGATAATCTTTATAGTCATTATATAACTTTTCAGTCATTATTCCACCTTTAGTCCATTCTGCTATTCTATATACATAATCAATAAATACAGGATTAGCAGTTTCAAATACTTGTTGAGTAGCTTTAACACTAAGAGCAGTACTCATTTGTAAAAATGCAGCTAAACTAGGATAACTACTTCTAGATATATCTGATTTAATAAACGCATCTATACCATCACTAATATCAGGAAAGACACTCTCTAATAGCAAAATTTGACCCCCCGTAGAGGATGGAGCATAAATATTACTATTTTCAATAACAGTTCTAGCATCTCTAAATACTTTATCACTAGCATAAAAACTTTGTTTAGCACCATATTTATCAGCACTAAGAATATTAAGATTATTACTTATATCCTGTCCGATTGAGTTTAACCGATTGAATTGTGCTAGAACATAAAGGTCAAATAAAGCCTGCTGAACGCCATTCATTTCCCCTCTAAGACGAGATTTATATGCGTCTGATGAAAAGATAAGGTCAGGTGATGAAAATGCGTCAGAAACGCTTAAATTGAATATTTTCTTGAAAGTTTCACCATAACTTTCATTAATAATATCAATTAGCTTTTTACGTCCAGCAAAATTAACTTTTTCGCCAAAACCAAGATTATGAGCAACTTCTCTAATAGCTTCAGTAAGTGGATTTTTAGTACCTTCCGCAAGAACACTATTAGTTTCTTTCCATTTACGAACTAGTATATCAATAGCAGGTTGCCACATAAATCCAATAGCAGTATCATAATTACTTCCAAAGTCAACAATAGTTTTAAAAGCATTAAACGTATAAGTATTTTCATTATGTATAGCTCCCTCTTTCATAACATCAAGAATATGAGCAGTAGTCTGAGAACTATAAGGATTAATCAAATAGCCATCAACATTCTTATCATCTCCAGACCAACCAAAATTTTTATGAGTAATACGAATATGTTTATTACCAATAGTTTCAACATTTTCTTTACCATATCTATTAACAGCTTCTTGCTCACTAATCACATCAGTAGTGTACATAACTTTAATACCTTCACTATGATTAGCTTTAGTAACATTACCAATACTCATAAAAGTATCTCGATTAACACTAATACCTTTAAGTTTAATACCAGAAGTAGCAGCATCAAACCAATCAAGTTGAGTAAAGAAATCACTAGGAGCAACAGTTGTTTTATTAGCACCAACTATTTCTGCATAAGTTTCATTAGCTTCTTTGACATTTTCAAAATTAGAAGTAGTAGTATTTTCTTCAAATGCAGCAGGATTATTAAGTATATCAATAAATGATTGAATAATAGCATTAGTTCTAGCAGCTTGACTACTTGTATCCTCCACGGGGAGTTTTAAGTATGATTCGTAAAACTTAAGCCCACCATCATTAGCAATTTTTTCAACAACTTTAAGATTGCCATTATAACCTTCAAGAGTAGCATTAATAGCATCTTCGCTATTTTTTAAAGAAGCTCTAATATTACCTTGTTTATTATAAGTCTTACCAAGAATTTTACGACTAGCTTTATCTACATTATCTTTAACATAATTAATATATCCTACTTCATCTTTAGTATATCTAGCATGAGTAATTTCAGTTGGAATACCTTTAACAAGATTAAATGTTTTAGACATACCATAAACACTATCAACGTCAAAGTCAGAACCAGTTTGAGTAACCCATTCATCAGGAACAACAACAGTACTACCATAAGCATCTGGAAGAAACTCTTTAACATACATAATACATATAGATTGCTTACCTTCAGTAGGAATACGATAACCAATCATAGTACGTAAGCTATCAGGAACTTGTTCAATATTTAATCCTTTAAGTTTACTACTCCATCTAGGAAGTTTAATTTCAGTATAATAAACAGGAGTGCCATCAACCTCTCCAATCTTTTTATATTGAAGTTTACTATCTGTTTGAGTTTGTTTATCAACTTTAAACCCAAAGTCAGATAGCTGAGCAGCATGCCATCCACTAATAAGTTGTCTAGTAATATTAGTATTAAAATAACTATTAGCAATACTTTCAAGTTTACTATTAATATTAGATAAGAATAAAGGAAGATTATTAAATCCAGCACTATCTAAATCAAAAAATTCAAGAAGAGCTTTTTCAACTCCTTGTTGTTGAGCATTTTCTTTAAATCTATCAAAGAATACAAAACGATTAAGATTTTTAATAGTACCATCAGAATTTAAATCAATATGACCATTATCATCTAATCCAATACCAAGTTCAGCACAAGTTTTTTCAAAACTATTTCTAATATTAGCTACATAGTTACTAAATACTTTACTCTTAAGGTCATTAAGTTCAGTTCGATTAGGAAGATTATCAAGCATTTTCTTCATAATCTGAATAGCAGCTTTATTACTAGCATCAACCATATGTTGAGGAACTTCTTGCTGGCGATAAAGATAATTATAACTAAATAATTCAGAATTATCAAATACATTATTATCAAATTCTTTAAGAGCTTCATCAGTTAAAACACCATCATTATTCCAAAGTGTCATTCTGTTATGTTGTGCAACTTTAACAGTTTCAACAGTATTAATTTGATGAATACCTCTATTAGTCATTATATTATAAACTTTTTCAAGTTCTGTTCCTTTAATAAGTTTAGGAATAAGAACAAACTCAGCGTTCTTTACTTGTCTAGGAACTTCAATACCAACAGTAGTATCATAATATAAATCATAATAGAAATTCTTTTGAATTTGAACTTTATTAGCAAATTTAGTCCAATCAATTTTATCTATTGGAGTATCATCTGTAAGACTTTGAATAAGTCCAGCATATTTATCTAATTCACCAGCAGCAGTAATACGACGAATCCATTCTTCAAGAGTAATATAAGATTGAGCATCATTAGTATTAACTCCTCCTTTAAACGGTTCTAGTATTCTTTCTCTGTCTTTTTTATCAAGTCCAGCTTTTTTAAGTTGGTCATCGAGTCTATCAATAACAACTTTATCAGAAGCTTTAAAAGTATTATAAATGGTAACACCCCTAAATTTATCTTGAAGAATTACTTTTTTACGTTTAGTAACTCCATTAACAGTATAAGGAACAGTAACAGCATTACCTTTGATAGTTATATCATATAAATCAGTAGCTATATCTAAATCATTTTTAGTAAAGTCTGTATTACCAAAAGGATTACCACTAGCTTGTACTTCTTTAATACGTTTTAGAATAGCTTGACCATTTTTATAAAAACTTTGGTCACCACCATACATATCGTATATACTATCTCTAACAAGATAATCATTAACTAGAAATTCAGCTAAAGATTCATTATTAATTCTATCATCAATAAATGTACCATATTTATTTTTAAGTTCTTTATAGCCATTAGTTATATATTCATTTAACCAATCAGCAACAGCATCTTCAAGAGCAACACGTTGTTCTGCATTAAGAACTACTTGATTATTAACATAGCTAAGTCCACGTGTAGACCCCCCGTAGAGGATGTCAATAGTCTTACCATACCCAATTAGTTCATTAAACGCTCCATTACTATTAGGAGTAATTTTACTAACTAAACGTTTAAAACTAAATACTCTACCAGCTAAAACTTTATGCCCATCTTTAGTAGTAAATACATTACCTTTTCCATCTTTATGGTATTGATTATAAAAATGTTCAGGTTTATTATTATAAATATCACTAAATTCAAAATCTCCATTAGTTAAAATAGGATTACCATTAGCATTAGTTTTAAACATTACATTAACAGCTTGAGCCATATTAGTAAGTTCTTGAATAGCTATATTATAATATTGTTTAAATAATGGATGTTCTCTATTTATAATTTTAGTTCCATCTTCTAATTGACTTCGTAATCCATTAAGACTATATCTAGGAGCAGTAATAGTAAAGTTTTTAGGAGCATCACTAGGTATAGGAAGTAAATAATTAGCAGTAGGAGTTTCAGAATTATTAATATCAGTCATAAATAATCCCATAGCAGTAATTAAATAATCACCGTCACTCATACTACGATATAAGTCATTATTATTATTATCTAATTCACTAATACCATTAAGAAGAGAAGTTTTAAACATACTACGAGCATATTCAGTAAGTTTAGGAGTTCTATTTCCAATTCTTCTAAACAATCCATAATTAATTATATTACCATTACTATCTCTATGTTCAAGAAGTAAATTACTATAATCATATTGATGACTAGCAAACTTTTGTTTAGCATAAGCTTCAACCATAGCGTTTTGCTCTTCAACAGTAGATTTATCATCATTGATTATTTTAGCAATATTAGTAATAAAACTTCTATTAATAACATCAGAACTTAAATTACCTTCGGGATTACGAGAATTAAGTTCAACAGGAATATAAATAATATCTTTAAAAACATCAGCCATTTGATATATAATAGAAGTATCACTTCTATTAATAAAACTATCAGGCATTTTAGTTTCTTTATCCTTTTTAAGCGCTTCTACATATTTATTATAATTTTCAACTGTACGATTAATAACATTGGCAAAATTAATAAGATTATTAGCCATAGCTACACGACCAATCTTAGCAATAGCTAAATTAAAACTAGCTTGATTAATATCTGGAAATATTTCTTTAAAAGCATCATATAAATAAAGATTAGCATGAGGAGTATTTTTATATCTATCATATATACGAAACTTTTCACGAGCAGCAGGAACACGATTAGTAATAATATTATTCTTAACATTATTATAAAAAGTATTTTGTAAAATAGTACGAGAATCAGTATTAGGATTAGTTACACGAGCACGAACATAACTATTACCATTAGAATCAGTTTGAATATAAGTTTCAATTTTAGATATAATAGGTTTATTAAACACCATCATATACTTATTAGCAAATACTTTATTTTTGCTAAGTAAATCATGTAATTGAATTAAACATTCACAATTTGGAATAGTTTCAGATATACGTTTAAGACTAGCTATAAAATTATCTACATTACTAGTATCAGCACTAGCATATAATATTTTAGATAAATAATTAGCATCAGAAAAAGTAACAACTCCTAATTCATTATTAGTATCAAAAGGATAACTTCCATTATCAAGTTGAGAAGCAGCAGTAAGTTTGGGTAAACTTGCAAGATGATATTTAATAATTTCTTCTACGTGTTTATTAAAATCTTTAACTTCACCAATACTTAAATTCCAAAGTTGAGTCATTAAATCAATACCATCATCTATACTATTTTCATCACCTTCAGTAGAAGTTTCATCAAGATAACCGCCTAATTCTTCATAATCAGTAGTTTGATATAACTCATCTCGTTTAATAAGTTTAGCTACATTTTTATTATTAAAAAGAGCTTCATTAAATTCAGTATTAGTTAAAGAACGAAGTAATGCACCATAATTAAAATCTTTAGCATCACCATATTTACGAAGAAATGCTCCAAGACCATTAATTTTAATAGCAGGACTTGGATTATTAATAAAGCTATTAAGTTCATTATTTTTAGCTTCATCACTTCCGGCTAATTTCTTAGCACGTTTAAGTCCAGCATTAATAACAGTTTCATTAGTACGTTTTTTAATTTCATTAAAATTTAATGGAGCGCCATTATATAAAAAATTAAAACTAAGTTTATTCATAATATCAGCCATATAAGTAATAGCTGTATCTCTAGCTTTAATTGTACTAAACAAACCACGTTCTTCTTTTTCAGCAACAGAAGCTACATCGTCCATATTACGAAGTTTAATAGCTCTAGCTTCAAGAAGAGCATTATAAGCTTGTCTTCCAGAAGTTTTAACATTAATACCTCTATCAGCTATAATCTTCTTAAAGATTGGGTCTTCAACCATAGCTATAAGACTATAATAATCAGCATTATTAGAACCATGTTCTTTAATAATAATATTATTAAGATTATTATATCCTACAAGTTTAATATTTCCACAGCTCATAAGTTTATATTTAAGTTTAAATTCATTAATAGTAATACCTCTATGACTAATGTAAAGTAAAATTTTATTACATCGTCATAGAGGTGGTTTTCTTTCGTTTTAAGCGACTTTTATATTTGCTCGATTAATTCTACATACAGCTAAAACTGATGCGCCCTATGTCAAGCAAAGTGGCAAATTCGGGTTGTTGTGCTATTGGCAAACGGCTAGTCAATTCCGCCATATTCACTACATTATCCTCAACACTACTAAACATATCAAGACCATCATTAAGATTATCATTGTTATAATTATAATCTTGACTATTATCTTCATTAGGATTTTCAGTCTGTTCTGTACTAGCAGTTTCTTCTTCAAACTGAAAAGTTCCTTGAATAGCTTCTTGATTACTTTCTTTAGGCATTTTTTTAATAGCTTTATAAGCATCTCTAGCAGCAGCTAATAAACTATCTTCATTAATCTTAATGCCTAACATATCAGCAATAACTTCAAGAAGTCTACTAAATAAAGTCTTACGTTTATTAACTTTTCTATTATCATATTTAATTTCATTAAGTGCAGTCATAAGAGCATTACTAGTAATACTTTCAACTAGAAATTCTTCAAGAGCTTCACTTGTATTAAAGTTCTCAAATAGATAAGGTTTAAGTCTTTCTTTAGTAGCATCATCTTGAGTATCAAGCCAAGCTTTAAATTTATCATATATAGGTTTAACTAAAGCAAGAGCTTGTTCAGTATTATATTTAGTATAAAGTTGTCTATGTAAACTTTCATGAAGTATAATATTAACAACTCGATAAACTCTTTGACCAGCAATAGCAGAACTATTAATTTCAATAGTATCTGTATCACGATGATAAACAGCATTAACTTGATTACCATTATTATCAGTAATACTATCTACAACATGAATATTTTTAGGTAATATACCAATTTTTTGAAGAGCATTAATATAATCAATAGCAGTTTGGTCATTAGCAAAATACTTTTTAAGTCCACGAGTTAAATTCTTAGCAGTTATAGCAGATTCAAAAGCATTAAAATTAATAGCATTAAGAGTATCATCTAACATGAACTCTGATAGCTGTTCAGGTATTGCTCCGTCCTCCACGGGGGGTCTACCCTCAAGCTCGTATGCAATATCAAGTTTAGAATGAATATCTATTTGCCAATTACCAGCAGTTTCGTCAGTATTCGTATTAGCTAGTTTAGTTCGAACTAAACCATTACTAATAATAAAATCTTGATAACTATTATAACTATAAGTTTTATCATCAATATTTATAATAGTTTTACCATTTTCACGATAAATATATTTATTGGTTTTATTATCAGTTTTTGTACTATCATTAATAAAATCTTTACTAATAGCAAATTGAGCATAGTTAAACATTTCATCAATAACAGGACGAAGAGCATTATCTAATTCTTCAACAGTATTAGCATTAATTCCATAGCTTTTACCTATTTTAAAAGTATTATTAACAATATGAGGAGAATTAATAATAATATTACGTTTATAATTACCAGCATCAGAATTAATAGTAAAAGCGTAATCTTTACCATTAAAATGTGCACCTTTAACATAAAAACCTATATTAGTAGGATTAATACTAACTTGAAGTCCAGTATTTCTATCACCATTAATAAGTTTATTATTTCCAAATATATCTCCAAGACTTTGTTTAAGTTCACCAAAACTTATTTTTCCACTAATATAATCTCTACAAAGATTATTAACTTCATTCTTAATAGAATTAATAATACGTCGAGCATCACCTTTAAGTAGATTACTATTTAATGGAACTTGTTTACAAAAAGCATATAGAGAAGTACCGTCACTACTTGGAATACTAATAACAGGCATACCATTAGTAGTAAGATTTTCAATAATAGTAGGTTTACTTTCTCCATTAAGATATAATTGACCTTGTATAACTACACCAAGTTTGTTAATATTTTCATTATAACCAACTACTGTTTCTTGTACATCATTCCATTCGCCATTAGCATCATCAATAGTATTAAGAACTCCATATTTAACATTAACAGCTTTAACTTTACCTTTAAAGTCACCTTTAACTATTGTAATAGCTTGGTCATAACTATTAAGAAGATTATTAAACCAACGATTAATACTAGCTTCATGACTATTCTCATAAGGTTGATTAAATATATATTTAGTAAGATTAACAAGATGCCCAGCTAAATCAAAACTTGCAACAGGAGTAGTAAAATCTCTAACTATATCAGGATATTTAGTTTCAAATTCTTTAAATAGATTAACAAGTTCTTCTTGTGTAACTTCTTCTTTAACGGCAAGTTCATATAAATGACCAATAAATTCTTCGTCAAATCTATCGCCATCAAGAATACTAATTAAAGCATCTTTAAGCGGAGAAACAACTTGACCATTTTCAGCATGAATATTATATTTCCAACCTTGATTAACCATATCATAATTACCAAACTTATCAATATTTGGAACTCCTATATAACCAATAATTGTACCATTAGCAAGTATATTAATACGTCTAAGCTTACTATCATATTCAGTTTCTAGATAATCACCTTGTTTAATACTAGTAAATGCTTTAACATTTTCATTTTCTACTATATATTTAAGATTAACATTATTAGTATGTTCAACTTGAAGTCTTTCAAGACGTTCTTTAGCAATACCATCTACATATTGAACAAATTGTCTAGCATTAAGTTTTTTAATAGTTGATTCATCAGTAGCACGATATTTACCTTGATTATTAGTGCTAGCGTAAAGATAGTTTTTTATTTGATTAAACAAGTAATTTTTAATAATTTTATTACCTGTAATACTATCTATATATTCAACTAATTGACCAATACTAAGATAGACTTTACCATTAACAATTTTACCTCTAGTATTACCTTCACTATCAACACTATTAGCAAAATCATCCATAATAGCTTCTATATTACGTTCATTACCTGTAACAGTAGCATAAGTAGCATTAAGTAATAAACGTCTAGTGCTATCATCTTGAACAGAACTATATAAACTACCTCCTGTAAGACCGTCAATAATATTATTAACTATGTCAGTAGCTTCCGTTTGTTCAAATCCAGCTTGATTAAGTTTATCAATAAAAGACTGTCTAGCATTAAGTAAATCACTACTAGTAGATTCATGTCCTAAAGAATCTTCTAAATCAGCTATACTTTCATAAACCAAATCAGTACCTATTTGACCGCGTTCAAATTCATCATCTGGAAGAGTATTATTAACTTCAGATTTAGGAGTACTAATAGGTTCTTGAGAAATTAGTTGTTCAGTTTGAGATTGAGGTTGTTCAGTATTAGTAGGCTCACTAGGAACCGCTTCGCTTCGCTCCGCTATACTCCCCGTGGAGGATGGAGATGAGTTAGTATTATCTACATCAGTTTCATTAACTTCATTAACATCAGGATTAACAGGAGCAACTTCTTCCTCTTTAGGAGTATTATTAACATCATTTTCAATTTCAGCAATTTCAGCTAATTGTTCTATTGTATTTTTAAGATGTTCATTACCTTTAGAACTTAAATCAAGTGCAGCATAAGCATCTCGAATAATTTTATCTATATTTGGTTTATTACCATTATTAGCATCTTTAATAACAGAATTGACATATTCTTTACCATATTGTTTATAAGCATTGCGTAAATCGTCCATAGCTTTATTAACAATCTTTTTACGACTATTATCAAAAAAATTATTAAGATAAGTTATACGAGATTTAATATTATCATCAGATAAATTAAGTTGATTTTTATTAACTTCAACATTAATCTCAGCATTAACAACTTCTGCTAAATCTTTAAATACTTCATTATATTGTTTTTGAAGTTGAATAGCTGATTGAATATCATTTTTATTTTCAATATCAATAGGAGTATAAAGTTTATTAATAGCATCTAATCGTTCATTTAATTGAGCAATACGTTCTTGTTTAACAGAATTATTAATTGCAGCGTTATCTTGAATAGTTTTAATATCTCTTTGAATACTATTAATAATATGTTGATAAATACCATTCTTAGCAGAATTAATATCAACATCTTCAATATGATTATTTGTAATATCTTGATTTAAAACATTATTAGTCCAATTAAGAAGATTATTATAATTTTCTTGACGATTACGAGCATGAACTATTTGGGTAGCTATAATACGACCAACTTCAAATCCGCCACCAAGTCTATTAACTTTATTTAAAGTAGTATTATATTCATTTTTAAGATTATTAATTTCAGTTTTAAATCTATTAATAAGTTCATTACTATCTTGTTGTTGTAATCCAAGTTTATTAGTAATACTATCATTAAATTCTTTACTATTAATAGAACTTTCAAGAAGTCCTAAATTACCAGCGTTCATAGAATTAATAATAATATTATCCATATATTCTTTTTCAGCTATATTACGAAGTTCTTCTTCAGTACCAGTAATAATATCTGGATTAACCTGTTGACCATTTTCATCAGTAATAGTTATAAATGGATTTTTACCATTAGCAATACTATTAAGTCTTTCTTGATATGCTTGAAAAGTAGCAGTACGACCAAGAATTTCATTTTCTCTTTGTTTTTCAGCAGAAGTCCAATCTTTATCAAGATGTTTATTAATAAACTCTCCAGCTTTATTCATAACACTACTAAAAGTAACACCACCAAGAGCACCCCAAAATGCTTGCTCCCATAACATTGGGTCTTGAAGATAATCTTTAATAGTTTGTTGAGGAATATCTTTATCAAATACTTTTTTACCATTATATAAACCATCTTGACTAGCTATATAATTAATAGCTTCTTCAACCCCTTCTGTCCATTCAGCTCTAACACCATGAAGAATATCATTACTCACATCTTTTAATGTACTAGTAATAGCTTGTTTAGTAGTTTTATTACTTAAAGCATTAGTAATTGCAGCGGCATCATCAATATTACTATTAAATGCAGTATTTAAATTTCTAAGTCTAGAACTAGTTGTATTACCACTTAAAGCATTTTTCCATAAGTTCTTTAAACTATAAACTTGCCATACGTCAAAAAGAACATTAGCCCAATCTTCAGCAAAAGTAATATCAGCACTATTTTTAGCAATATCTTTAGCTACTTCTTCATCAGACATATTTTTATATTTAGGATTATTATTATAAAACTCTTCTCTTTGTTTATCATTCATATTAGCAAGTTGAGTTTTAGAATAATCTTCAATATCATTATAAGTTTGTCTAGCTTCTTGATAATTTTCAAGATAACGAGAAGGAACTCCAATAGCAGTAGCTTCTGCTATTCTACCAGTAATGGCTCTACTCTTTTGAGTCATATTAATAACATTAGCCATTTTATTAGCTAATTTATTAAACTTTATATCTTTACCTAATAAAGAAACACCTTTAGCAAGACCAGTACTAGGAACCATAAGAGTTAAAGAACTAGCTATACTAGGAGCATTGCTAGCCCACCAAGCAAAATCTCCAATATCAAAAGCAGCATTAGGATTTTCTCTATATATAGCTAAACGCTCATTAATAGATTCTTTTAAAGATTCAAGTTCAGAACTTATTTCAGATTGATAATCATTAGGACTATTACTAACCATATTATAGAAAACATCAGCTAAATCTGCAAAACCAATAGCTGTTCCAACAGTAATTTCATTACTAATTTGCCCAATCATTCTTAATCCTTGTTCCCAATTACTTTGATTAACAGCACGTTCTTTATCAAGTTTTTCTGGGTCATCAACAGGATTAACATAAACATCATAAGGAGCATATTTATCTATATCATATTGATTAAGATTATATGATTGTCCAGCAATACGACTAAATAAATGACCACGACCCCGGTCACTAATAGAAGTGCCGGGGTTGTAATCAACTAAAGTAGGAGGCTGTATAGCCCCCTTTTTAGTTTTAGGATTATATTCAGGATTAGGTGTTTGATTACCACCTTGTAGAAACTTTAATACATCCATATTAATATAGATTATTAGTTAATTCATCATAGTAATATTGAATAACATAAGGGTCTGAACTGCCACTGAGTTGGGCAAGTTTAGTAGCAACATTTTGTTGAATAGCCTTAACAGCATTTTCATCTACTGCCATACCAGCTTTAACAGCAGTTACAGTTTGTTCCCATTGAGATAAATTATCTACAATATCAACAGCATTTTCTTTACTTACTAAACCAATAGTTTGATTATTAGTAGAATTAATTAAATTAAAACCTCCACCATTGGGTACTAATTTAAATTTATCAATTCCAGTAAATGCAGCATTATTAGTAAGAGAAATAGGTCTATTAGCATTATAATAATTTTCTACTTTACCAGCAGCTCTCCAACTAGTATCTTGATTCCAAGATTGAATAATAGAACTATCAATAGCACCACTACCTACAAGTAAAGTAATAGGTTCTCTTTTAAGTTTACCTTCTGTATCATAGTAACCTGCAATATTAATTTGAATTCCAACATCCCCAGTTTTTGGGTCACGAACAATAGTAGGAGTAATCTCATTTTCTTTAGCACTTCTAAGATAAGCTGTATAAGCTTTTCTATCTTCAGAAGACATAGGCTCAAATCTTCCATTTTCACTAGTAATATAAGATTCTCCTTGAGTTAAATCAATACCAGCTTTAATAGCAGACATAGCTTGTTCTTCTAATTGTTTCTTTTGAGCAGAATATTTACTAGCAGCTTCTGGATTAGAACTCATAACAAAATTAAGTTCAGCAAGTTCAGGAGTCATTGCAGATATACCAATAATAGAAGAAGTTATTTGACCACCATCAAGAACAGCATCATTTTTAGATTTAAGAGAATCAACATAATCAATTAAACCAATATAAGGTTCTTTATTGCCTGTTGGTAATCCAGCATGATGTTCTTCACCATTAGAATCAACTCGAACAAATTTATCACCATAACCAAAAAATCTAGTTTTAGCAGAATTAAGAAAAGCATTTAAAGGATTTCTAGTATCTTCAGCTTCTTTAACAGCTTTACCAAAACTATAAATAGATTTATGATAATCTTTAGGTAATTCAGCATATCTATAACCATTACCATCAGAACCAAATCTTACTCCAAGACTAGCAGCTTTTTTCTCTCCACCAATAGCATTAATAAATGAATTATATACATCATCGTTATTAAAGTATTGTCTAATAGCAGAACTATCTCCAAATATCTGATTAACATATTTACTATATGTATCAGAATATTTATTACTAGGTAAATCACTTAAACTAATAATAGAATTATATGTATTAAATCCATCAATACTATCTTGAGATTTACCAACTTTAAGACTATTAATATATTCTTGATTATCAATAATATCATTAAGATAACTAAGAGCATAGGCTCTATCAGATGGATTAGTAATATTAGTCATGATACTAGTTCTAATATCATCTGGATTGGCAGTGCTTAAATTAATATTAATATCAGGATTATATTTACTAAGTAATCCAGCTATTGATTGTCTATTGCTAGTAATTTCAGCTTGAGCTTGAGCAGGCATAAAATTATCAATACGAACAGGAGTACCTTTATAGGTTAAATTATCAATAGCTTGTTTTCTTTGAGCACTACTTCCAGAACCAGCTTGTTTAGCTAAAGCTAATTGAGCTTTCCATGCTTCACCATAAGTAGTATTACTACTTTGATTATAAAAAGTTGCAGCATTATAGAAAGGGTCAATACGTTTAGCAAGATATTGTTCAGGAGTAAGTAGAATACCATTTTTATCTGTTATATCGGGATTACTTCCATTTTGGTCATATTTCCATTTAGCAATTTTATAATCTTGTTCAAGACTAGCTTTAGCACCAGGAGTATTTTCAATAACAGCTTTAACAGCTTCAGCAAGTTTAGCTTTACTTAATCTTTGCCAATCACCTTTAGTATGAGAATAAATCTCTCCTGTAACAGATTTAGTAATATCATCAGTAACTTTTCCATTAGCATCAAGCCATCTTGTTTGACTACCGCCGCCTTGTTCTTTAGCAGCCCATTGAAGTGCTTGATTAAGTATCTGATTCATAGGAATTTCAGAAACTTCTTTATCAATAGGAGTCCATTTACTTCCACCAATAACATTACCATTCTTATCAGTTATATCTTGATAATTATATTTATTAACTGTACGATAATAATTCTTATAATCTTCAGATAAATCAGTACGTTTATCAAGATTATTCATATAAGCTTTATAATCTTGTTGAGCACGTAAACGACCAATCATTCCCGGACTTGAAGTTATATCTCCATAAGTTCCAACTATATCATCAAGACTAGAATAAGCATTACCATATTGCATATTTTCGATAAGAGCATTACGAACTTTATTAAGTTGTTCTTGGCGCCAAGCATCTTCGGCTTCATTTAAATCTAATTGAGCAAGTTGAGCATCAATTTGAGATTTAGTTTGAATAGCTTGTTGATGACCTTGTTCAAGAATATTATAAGTTCTAGCTAAGACATTTAAGTCAATAGGATTAACTTGTTGTCTAAAAGTAGGAGTATAAAAGTTTATCGGCATGATTGTTTTCCTCCAAGTTTTCTACGTTTACGAATAATAAATTCATCATAATCAACTCCAGCATCCCGCATAATTCTATCATCTACATTAGGAGCAGATGCTCTCATCGCACCAATAGTATTATTTAAAGCTTTACGATTTTCATATCTACTAATCATATCTTGAATACCAGCATTAATTCCACTAAATAAATTATTAATATTAGTTACTTTAGCTTCTCTAATACCATTATCAAATGCTGCTTTTCTATCTATATATTGATTGTATTGTTGAGCATTAAATTGACGAACACTTTGTTGATTACGTCTATCTTGATTAATAAGATTAGTTTCTATATTTTCTTTATTACCATAAAGTTTATTAGCAGCTTGACCAGCAGCATTACGAACTCGTTGTTTACGAGCTAAACTAACACGACTACTAGCAGTATTAGAATCAATATCACGATAAGCCTCAAATTTATCTTCTCTAATTCTATCAAGTTGAGGATTAATATTATATTTAGTTTTAAGTTTACTAGCACTGATAAGAGTAGGTTGACTTGGACCTCTCATTTTATTAATAGCTCTTCTACTAGCAAAATAACTAGCTAAACTACCAGCTACATTACTACCTAGTCCAATCCAATCAGCAGTAGTAAGATTTTTAAATTTACCTTGACCTTTACCATCAAAAGATGTAGTTCCTTTAGCAGGAATATTAGTAGAAACAGGTAAAGTAGTAGGAATACTAGCTTCTACTTTAGGTAGATTACGATTATAAACAGTAATAGGAGGTGTTTTAGTAGGAATAGATTGAGTTGATTGACTTGACTTACTTCGTCCTCTACGGGGGGTCTTCCCGTTAGATTTAGTTTCAGATAAACTTGGAATATTAGTATTATTTGTACTAATACCTTTGTTATTTCCATGACTCCAACCAGCTCTAACTAAACCACTAGTAATACCAGCACCATCTTCAAATAAAGGAAGTCTGCGTTCTGCATAATATTGAGGACGACGATTACCATTATCAATATTAGATTTATTAGTATTAGTATTTGCATTATTATTTTTAGACCATCTTCCATTTCTAAAAGTATAATCACTGCCAACAATAGTTTCACCTCTAGCAGATTTATTAATAGTTCTATTAGTTATAGGAACATAAGCTCCAATTTGTTCATCATATTCCCAAGTTCTTCCATGACGATTAATTCGAGTTCCACCAACAGCAAATTTATCGCGTAGACCCCCCGTAGAGGATGGAGAATGAATTAATCCATTTTTAACATTACCACTAATACTTACAATCATATTTTTTCCTCCAAGTTTTCTAGATTTACGACTATAACCTTTGGTATATTTACCAAAATGGTCACGAGTATAAGGTATTCCTTTAAATTTATCTGAATTAACATCTACTATATCAATAACTTCAAGACCTTGTTTTCCAACATCACCTGTAAAAATAAAATGTTGATAAGGATTTCCTTCATTTCGACTACTTTTAACTAGTTTTTCACTAGTTATAACATTATATTTTTTATGTTCTGGATGAATACCTTTAGATTCAATATATTCTTTTAATTCATCATCAGTAATTCCATTTTTTGCAATTTCTTTATTAATTGCTTTACGATATTGTTTATTAAATTGTTTTTCAACATATTTTCTATAATTTTTAGAAAGTAATTTACCAAGTTTATTATTAACATTATTATAATAAAGAGCTTTAACTTCATCCTCAGGTATTTTATCTATGGTTTGATAATCAGTAAAATTATCATCTATATAATCAAGTACTTTATAACTTTTATTATCATAACGTATAGAATAAGTAGAACTATTAATTCCTCTTTTTCGAGCTATATCATAAGCATATTGTAGTTCTAAATAGCCATTAGGTCTATAAGAATCTGTATTACTAATTTCACGAGCTATAGTATTATTAATATAATCTTGTTTAATATCACCAGTTATTTGATAACTAGGTTTATATTTTATATTAGGGTCATTAATTATTTTTTTGATTTTATATGCAATATAATCGCTATAAATTGATTTATTTATTTTATTAACTTTAGAAACAATATCTTTATATGGAATTGTTTTATTTTTACTTAATTCAGTTCTAGCACTCTTACCATATCGAAGTAAATATGGAAGTTCATAATCTGCATAAAGTCTACTTCTTTTAGAATTATCAAAACCAAAATCAGCATTTTTAACCCAATTTTCTCTATTACCTTCAAATTTAATAGGACGTCTAACAGATACTACAAATCCATCTTTTTCATTACGATGCTTAGCTTTTGCATATCCAATACCTGTATTTAAACTATTAGAAGAATAAATACTACCTTCTCCATCATATGAAGAATTAAATCCAGCTCTACCAGCTCCTGTATCTGGGGCATAAGTTGAAGCATAATATTTAGCCCTATTTTCAGGAGTAGGTTCAACACCATTTCTTCTAAGTATATTATTTATATTTTCTTTATTACCTGTTTCATGTACACCTCTAATAAAAGTATTATGTTCTAATAATCTATCTTTAATAAGTTTATCAGCTTGTTTAGGATTTTTTGCAGCAGATAAAGGAATAGGTTCATAACCATAACGAGTATTCCATTTATTAAAAGTTTTAAGAAAAGCTCTTGTATTATCTATATTAGTTTGAAGAACATCAGGAATGTTAATAACTTTTCCGTCACTATCTAATACATTAACAAAATCTTTATATTTACTAGTATTAGAAGTTAATTGTTTTCTAGGAGCTTCAAGAAGTTTAGTAGGTTTAACACCAAGAGCTTTTCTACCATTATTAATAGATAAATTATAACGAATATTAGGAGAAATAGAATAATAACCTAAAGCATCTCTACTTTTAGTAATAACTTTTTGACTTGCTCTAGAAATATTTTTATCTAAAGCCATAGCAACTTTAGCAGCTTTACCGACACCTCTTAAAAATCCAGCGATACCTAATAATATATCAAATTCAGGACTAACTTGTTGAAGAGGAGTCATATTAACTTCTCTTCTAGCAGGAACTTTTACTAAAGTATTATTTACTATTTTATAAGCTTCTGGATAATAAATAAAATCTCCTTGTTTAACAGCAATATGTGTAGGACCTCCTGGATAATAAATAATATCTCCTTGTTTAATACCACTATTTCTAGGAGATTCTATTATTGGAGCTACTCTAGTATTATCATTTTTAACTACATATTTTTCTTCACCATATTTTTCTTCACCATATTTAGCTTTAGTACCATCATCATTAATCCCATTTCTATCTTTAAAATCTTCTTGAGCTTTAAATACTTTATTAGGATTAGCTCCACCCATAACTAATTGAGCAGGACTAGCACCGTTAAGAATAGGTTGTGCAGAATAAACTTTAAGTTCATTTCCATTAGTTTCAACTACTTCACCATCTTCTACTTCAATACCAGTTTTATCACTAGGACCAATATCAATACCACCTTGACTATGTTTTCTTCCATTCATATAAAAGAAATTATTACCAAGAGGTTGAGCAATACCACCAGCAACTATATTTGGTATTTTACCACCAACAGCATATTGCTTTTGAGGAAGCTTTTTTCCATTACTTCTAGTAGTTTGAATAATATTAAATGGAAATGTTGGTCCAAGTTCATCATCACTAGGTAGAGATTCTTTATTAAAATCTTTAACATAATTAATAAGTCTACCAGCAGTATTATTCATTAATTTTTCTCTATTATCTTTAGATACTAAATTGTTTATACCATTATAGAGAAATTCATTACCAAGTCTTATTAAACCAGTAGATTTAGCAACTTTATCATAAGCTCCACCAAGTGGAGGAATACCATTTTGAATAAATCTTCCATTACGAGTAACATTGCCTCTAAATGTACTAGGCAAATTACTTATATAAATAACTTTATCTTTTCTAGGCATTTTATATAATATAATGAGAAATTATAATTTGATTGATTTTAAGGCTCTCTGCTGAACGATAGCCTATCAGTCGATTAATAGTTCATACCTATATATAATAATTCAACAGAGAGCAAAAGACTAGCGTTTATGACCGCCACAGCGATATACATTTAGCCTATCTCGATATACTGATTGAGGCATAACAGGTTGTTGAACAGTACCATTAGTAATCCATTCAGGACGTTCAAGACTAGTTTTAGGAGCACTATAACTAGCTTGGTCAGCTTGTTTAACTTGAATTGGTTGTTGTCCTTTACTGCCAAACATACCACCAATTAAACTTCCAGCAGCACCAATAGCAGCACCAATCCATGCTTTTCTACGTCCACCACATTTATATTTATTAATAAAACTAGAACGTTGATACATAGTCATTGGATTAGTCATTTTATCAGAAGTAATATTAAGTTGCTGTTGACCAGCTTGAAGTTGTTTACGTTGTTCAGCTTCTTGAGCAATACGTTTATTTTCATTAATTTGTTGATTAGCAGAAATACCTTGACCTATTGCAGTACCTAATTCACCAAGTCCTTGAACTCCTGTAATAGAACTAGCAAGATTACCTAAACCGGGAAGAGCTTGAGCAAACTCAGTACCAAAATTAGCTTTACGTCGAACTCTACCACCACATTTAAGAGTAAGCTTATCATTATATTGACCAACATAATCTTGATTAGCATAAGCACTAGTTAAAGCTTGAGCATTTTGTAAAGCATCTTTATGGTCTTGTGCAGCTTGAGCTTCAGCTTGAGCTTTTTCTTGAGCTTTCTTTTGTTTATTACCTTTAATTATACCACCAGCAATACTAGCAGCTGCACCAATAATAGCACCAATAAAAGCTTTTTGTCTTTGTCTATCTCTATACTGTATCATAATTTTCTAAATTGAGTTTGAGCACATTCAAGACTTTCAAATTCAATGCGCTTATTATCTGAATTATTAAATATGAAACGAATTACAAAATAATTACCATATACTCTACGAAGTTTATCACTTACTGTATTAGAATGTTCTTTAATTGCATTACGGAAATAATTAAAGTTATATTGAGTAAGTTCATACCAAGGTTTTTTATACTTATTAAATTCATTAAGTTTATCAATATTAATATCTATATCATCAGTATCATTATCTTCATTAAATATACGAAGTATATCTCCAGCATAAGGATGTTCTCTTAAATCAACAGGACTATTAATATTATCGCTATAAATAGGAACATATATCTTACGTACTTTATATTTAATAAATTCAAGAAATTTAATAAGTTCATAAGATTCATTAACTATAATATCAATATAACTATTATGAACTAATATAGGCTCATCACCAACTTCTTGTTTAGATACTAAATATAAACTTCTACTATCATCGCCCATGTGAGTATTAAATCTACCATAATTATATTCATTAGTAAATACATGAAGAGGGCAGTTAAGTCTATCATTGTTATGTTCAGTTTGAAAGTAACATTTAGTTTTAGTAGACCAAGCATTATTAAAATAATAATCATGTAAACTAATAAAACTACCTACTTTATAATTAAAACTAATAACTTCATTATGTGATTCTATAATAGATTCTTTAGTATTAGGATTAATATTATCATAAGTATAATCAAATTTAATTAGAATACGATTATTAAATTTATCATGAGCAAATCTAACTTTATTAGGATGATATTTATCTAGCCATAATTTAATATCTTCATCCATTATTTTAAGTTGACCATCATCAAATTGATAAAGTTTATGAAAATCATCGTTATAAAAAATATAACCAAATTCTCCAACTATATATGCTAAATCATCTTGCAGTCCACCATAACCTTTATCACTAGTAAAGACTTCTTTATAATCAACTTCAAAAGCATCTGGTTGATATAATTGAACATTTTCATCTCTAGTTTTAAGAGCTGCACTTATATCAAACATAAACATACTATGTTGAGTATGAACTAAAAGATAATATCCAATTCCAACTAAATTAGTTATACTTCCTTTATTTTCAGTAATATTTTTATAACCTTCAATGGGAAATATTCGCCAAGCATTAACTTCACTTTCATCTTGAATAACATTACTACGTCTTATAGTTTTATCAAAACGAGTAATATTAATAATATCATTACGATATTGAGTTAACAATTTAGGAACATATTGGTCAACATTTCCAATAGGGTCTTTAAATAAATCAACACTATTCTTAGGTTCTACAAATGTACCAAAAGCAACACTTTTCTTGTCAGTTTCTTCTTTAATACTAAAAGCTATCTTACTAGGTTCATTATTAAAACGTTTACTTTCAAAGAACTTATCATTATAAAGAGGAAATTGAATATAAACATTAAATGGAATATCAAGCCAACATGATTCATCACCACTATAATAATATTGATTATTAGTAGGAGTATATAATTTATAATTACCTTCGTTCATTATAACTCCATTATCATTATAAATAAGAACACCATCATAAGTCATTCTACCATTATATCCATGTTCAATAGAATAAGTTCCACCATTATAGCAAACGTCACTAAGTCTTACAAGTTCTTTTTCTTTGCTAGTATAAATATTTTTAGTACAATTAAGAACTGTTGCAAGAAACATAGTTTCAGCATCAAGTAGTAATTCCTTATAATCGTCCATTTCAAGAGCAGTTCCTTTTCCAGCTCTACTATCAGTAATATTATCAGCAACTACTAGTTTATAATTATTAATAGGTTTATATTCATTTCTACTAATAACACCTATAACTGGCATATTATAACTATAAGGATAAGTAGTATTAACTACCATATCAACTACATCATGTTTTTCTTTATAAGGTTTAAATTTACATTTACCATCAATACGAATAATATTAAAATCATATTTAATACTATCATCAATATCAAATCGACCACTATATAGATAACATTTATCACTAGTAAAATTATTAGCTACAAAACCCGGTTTTGTACCCCAACTATTATTTTGCCAAGTAACATTACTAGCTATATTACAATAATCTTTTCTAGTTAATAATCCAGTATATCTAGTAATAGGTTCAACTTTTTCATAACTAATAAACCATCCAGCATAACCTAATTCTTTAATTTGATTCCATAAAGTAGTATCAATATTAGCACGAATATAAAACTTATTAAAAGTATTATTCATATTATACACAAAATCTCTAGTATGTTCACCACCAACAACTTCAGAATCAAATATCAAATCAGGTATTCTAAATAGTTCATCACCATTAATATTTTCGTAATAACCAAATTTAGCTTCATTATCAACACCAATAGCACCTATTACTTGATTACTACAAGGAGTATAACTACCACTATTTATAACTTGATAAACATATAAATCATTATATTTATCTTTATCTTGATAATCAATAAAGTAATTAGATATAAGAGTATATAGTTCATCTTTATTAGTAGCTTCAAGTTCACCAGAGCTATTAAGTAATATATTAGTAGTAGGATTATTTATTGGTTCAGCAGTATAAACTACAATTTTATGATTAGCAATATATCTTTTAACATTAGAACTAATAGTAGATATTGGAATATCTCCACTAATAACTGCCCAATATGGAATATTACCATTACCTTGATTGTTCCAATTAAAAGTAATTATAGTACAATGAGAACCATCATTAACAATATTATTTATATACTTATCTTTATTTGACAATTTATATCCTCTACTAGCATCACCATATTTATCAACAAAATGAATAAAGAAATTATATACTTCTCCCGGAATAAGAGTATCATTCTTTTTACGTTCATTAAAATCATAACTAGGTTCGATAATAGAATGAGTAATTCTCATTTTACAATTATCAATATCAAATATAGTATCTCCAAATAATACTTGCCCACTAGTAAATACAGCATCTTCTGTAAATCCAATTCCATTATAAACATAACAAGCTATTTTAACTGTACTAGGTAAAGTATAAACAGATTGATTATTTTCATATTTATAACTTGTAGGAATAATAAAACAATGACAAGCAAGATATTCTTTAAGATTATGACTACCT